>Ga0180007_10000038_pt1 | contig 236857 bp, 183 predicted proteins | sample MM_PC_MetaG_FD_121122 | JGI IMG/M metagenome (GOLD analysis project Ga0180007, IMG submission 121122) | Groundwater microbial communities from the Aspo Hard Rock Laboratory (HRL) deep subsurface site, Sweden - MM_PC_MetaG | ecosystem: Environmental > Aquatic > Deep subsurface > Groundwater... | reverse complement strand
TAAGTGAGACAGGAGAGGTATATCTGAAAACAGGGAAATACAATAAAAGAGTTCCTAAATCTACTCCTCGGAGATCCTGAGGCAAGATTTATGACTCGAAACGCCGATTCGGCCCTCTCGAAATAATCAAAAATGAGGGGTTTTCGGTCAGACACTAATTAACCTAAATTGCTTTCCTTCAGTTCAGGTTATTGGGCGGCCATAAGAATACTTCCACCTGGACAAATACACGGCTCCTATTGCAGGCACTCGTAGCAACATTGGTGCAAGCATTTTATAGCCGTATGCTTTTCACACTGCTAATTTACAGAGTTTTGATTTAAATCTTATAATTAAGAGATATACACCATCAAATAATAATAAATTTTATGATATTATTTTTCCTGCTAACAAAGGAGAAAATTATTGTCAACACAAAAAAAATATAGTTTATATATTAAAATATTTAGAGAACGATGTTTATTGGTTAGTTTTTTTAAGGGTATAACAACATTTTTCAAGGACTGATTTGATGAAAAAAATATGCTTTACCAAAATCAAATCGGAGTGTGCTTTGCTAAAACTCAATCCGGACTGGAGTTATTGATGATTTTTGTTCAACAGAATCTTTATAGTGATATTTTATTGCTTGCTTTTTTGGGGATAATTTTGATTGCATCATTAAAAAAAATTAACCACACAGTTCTTGAAGACCATGAAGATGGCGAGATTAATAAGATGCAAACCCTATAAGTGGCTTGGATTTTATGCAAAAATATTCCGATTATCCCAATTCCGAAGGGGCCCTTTTACCCCCCCTGGTCAATCTATTCCTGAATGTGGGCAACCCTGGAAACAGAAAAGGAAACGGTCATAAATCGTTCCCAATAAAAATTTCCTGTTGATAGATGGCTATTCGTTCGATATAACGATTGTAAACATTCCGGCATTATCTCAAAATTGATTACCAGAGAGAAAAGCATGCACCTGAGACGATTTCTTTTAAAAAGATTCTTCACAATCATTTTCTGTTTATTGCTTCCGGGATTTTTTTCCGGCATTGCCCATGCCCGGAGCGAATATGCCCTGAAAACCGGAAAAGGATGCATTTTCTGCCATCAACAGGATCTGGGCGGCCCGTTAAAGGTCGTGGGCATTGCCTATATCAAAAATGGTTATCAATATCCCATTCCAAACAGCCTTTTAGAAAAAGCAGACGTTCAGCAAAAGTCGTTTCACAGGATATTGAGGTTAATCGTGGGCTATATTCATATGGTAGCAGCCTTTATATTCATCGGGGCCATCTTCTACATCCATATCTTCATCAAACCCACAAAGATCACAGGCGGCATTCCCAGAGGCGAACGGATACTTGGCGTATCCTGCATGGTTCTCATCACACTGACAGGGATTTATCTGACCTGGTTCAGAATTGACAGGTGGGCTCATTTTTTCAACAATTTATTTGGGATCATGCTGTTCATTAAAATCGGACTTTTCTGTTTAATGGTCACAACCGCTTTGTTTGCGATTACGGTCGTCCATCGGAAAATGAAAAAAGAGGCACAGGCGCAGCGTGCATCAAAGACAGATAAAGAAATCACACGGGCCAATTTAAACCATTTCGATGGCACAAGCGGCAGACCCTCCTGCATCGTTTTTGAAAACAGTCTTTATGATGTGTCGGACAGTGAAAAATGGTCAGAAGGCAACCATTTCAGGAAACACAAGGCAGGCAATGATCTAACGGAAGAGTTGAAAGGCGCGCCTCATGGGCCGGAAGTATTTCAAAACATAAAACGATTGGGGAGAATAGAAGAAGAAGGCCCCCATCATCTGCTGACGTCCACAGGAAAAAAATTTGTCATCATGGCTTATGCCAACATGGTTTATATCTTTCTCATTATTCTTTGCATCAGTGTCTGGCGGTGGGGTTTTCCCTTATCCGGTCCTTATAAAAGCAAAGAAGCGGCTCTATCCGCCCAATCCTGCATCGATTGCCATGAAAAGCTTCAGCCCGGCATTTTGAATGACTGGCGAAAAAGCGTTCACGCCAAAGTCGGCGTTGACTGCATCAAGTGCCACCAGCTTGAAACCACCGCATCTGAACTCGCCTATATGGCGCACCTCAATCACACACTGGTGCCCATTTCGATGGTGGTCAGCCCCAAAACCTGTGAATCGTGCCACCCCAAAGAGGTGAAGGAATATACGTCAAGCAAACATGCCAATACCATTGAAATCATTTGGAAGATCGATAAATGGATGACAGACGGCATGAATAACGGCATCGAACGGACAACCGGATGTTTCAACTGCCATGGCTCGGTTATTGACGTTATGGACGGGAAACCCATACCCGGCACATGGCCCAATGTGGGTGTCGGCAGAAAAAATCCAGACGGCAGCCTGGGGAGTTGCACAAGCTGCCATACCCGGCATAAATTTTCCGTGGCCGAAGCCAGAAAACCAGAGGCCTGTGACCAGTGCCATCTGGGGCCGGATCATCCGCAGATCGAAATTTACAATGAATCCAAACACGGCACCATCTACCATGCCGAAAGCGAAACCTGGAACTTTGCACCTGAGGATGGCAAATGGCTGGCCGGAAGAGATTACAGAACGCCAACCTGTGCCAGTTGCCACATGTCGCAGGTGCGATCACAGGTCGAGAACACCCATGATGTCACCCAGAGACTGTCATGGGAGCTTCAGGCGCCGCTGACCATTCGTCCGGAAGCGTTCAAGCCCTTCCCTTCCGGCACAAGCTGGGAAAAAGAGCGTCATAAAATGGGCCTTGTCTGCATGCAATGCCATTCAGAAACCTGGCGGAACGATCATTTTGACAATCTGGATAAAGTGGTTTCACACTACAACCAGACCTATTACCTGCCCGCCCGGCAGCGTATGGATGAATTATACGAAAAAGGGCTTCTTTCAACAGATGTTTATTTTGATGAAAATCCGGAATGGGAATTCTATGAGTTATGGCATTATGAGGGCAGGCGCGCCCGCATGGGCACGGCCATGATGGCTCCTGATTATGCCTGGTGGCATGGTTTCTATGAATTAAAGCATCGTCTGATCCGGTTTATGGCAGAAACAGATACGTTGCTGGAAAATAACCAGAAAGCCCATGTATATTCTGATTTTCCAGGGAAGAAAGACAAAAAATAGCAGACTATTTGTCAAACCCGTTTAAATTAAACAAGAAAGGGATAACCGTCAGAAAAACGATTGATATCCTGATCGGAACATTTTGCATTTTGAACGATATCTGGCTATTGCATGACGACCGTGATTTTGTTCCAATGGTCGATCGTCTCTCCCTGAACGTCTTGACGCCCGCTTGAATTTGATAGAAAGCTTGCCATCACGACCTGCCCAGCGGCAGAAGAACAATCAATTTTGTGCCATCGCCTTTTTTCGATTCCGCATGGATGGTTCCGCCATGGTTTTCCTTGATGATAAAGTAGGATACGGAAAGTCCCAAACCAGTCCCCACACCTTCTTTTTTTGTGGTAAAAAATGGTTCGAAAATCCTTTTTCGTGTCTCCTCATCCATACCAGGGCCGTTGTCTTCAATTTCTATTCGCACTGAGTCATTTTTTTCCTTCAATACACGAAAGGTAATTCGGGGAGGTCTTCCGGACCCGGCATTTTCCGCCATGGCATAAGCCGCATTTTTGATTATATTCAGGAACACCTGCTGGATTTTTCCTTTCTCACAGGGAACTGCAGGTAGATTTGAATCATACTTCCTGATGATTTCGATATTTCTGAAGTCGTATTTTTTCTTCAGATCATAATCGTTTTCGGCCATTTCAATGGTTTTATCAAGGAGCTTTTCAATGCTTTCCCGGCTGGTCATGGCAGAAGTCATGTCACTCTTCCTGCTGAAAGACAGCATGTCGCTTACAATGGCAGCGGCGCGTCTTCCGGATTCGCTGACCAAATCGATCATCTCTTTTATATTTCTCTTCTCCATATACATACGGATGGTTTGCAAATTGGTTCCAGAGTCTTCTGCAGCAATCGTGTTTGCGGGGATATCCCCCCAAATCCGATTTTTCACGACCTGAACGTTCTGAAGAATACCAGCCAGCGGATTGTTAATTTCGTGTGCCATTCCCGCTGCAAGCCCCCCTACAGATATCATTTTTTCGTTATGGATCATGACCTCATCGATTTTCATACGCTCCGTAATGTCATCTACACGGATGACAGCACCTTGAATCCCGTTTGACACCAGCGGGAAAATAGTCACATCTGAAAAACGCCTGCCACCGGTGGGGATATTTTCAATTTTTCGATCCTTCAGTGGCAATCGGTTCATAATGACCTGACGGATGGTCTGTATCTGATCCGTCAGTTGGGGATATACGTCTGTCAAGCCGCGACCAATTGCGTCCCGGGCTATCTTTCCGGTCATTTTTTCAGCCTCCTTGTTCCATTGGGTAACATTTCCGTTAATGTCAACACCAATCAATACGGAAGGCATGGAATCAATAATATTGTTCAACAGGTTTCTGAGACGCCTCAGTTCTTCTTCTGTTTCTTTTCGTGATGTAATATCCCTGATAATGGTAGACAGATATTCCACTTTGCCATCAGGAGACTGATGGGACATGATTACCTGTGACACAGGCATAATGCTGCCATCTTTTCGTACAAGCGCTGTTTCCGCTTCCCAAACGCCATGACTGATGGCAGTGGGAACGCCTTTTTCCTGAATGATTTTATACGCCCACGCCGGATGCGCGCTTGATATGAAACACTCTTCAATAGCCTTATCTTTTTCCCAACCCAGCATTTTTCTGCCTGAAAGATTAATATAGGACAGCCGGCCGTCAGGCCGGCACATGCTTACAAGATCTGTTGTGGATTCGAGAATCGCTGAAAGACGTTTTCTTTCTTCCACCTGCCGGTGAAGATCTCTTAAGGATGCCTGGAGCTTTTCTGTCATAGAGTTAAATGCAACAGCCAGATCACCGATTTCATCTGCCATGAACACCCGTGCTCTCTTGTCAAGATCACCGCCTTCAATGGCCAGAGCTGTTCCTGCAAGCGCTTCGACAGGTGCGGTTATCCTGTGTGACAGGAACACAGCAACAGGAATAATGAAAATAATACAGCATATCGAAACCAAAAGCAGGTATGTTATCATCTGCCATGTGTTTTGCCTTGAGAATCCTTTGGAATACAGTGCCGCAATGGCGCAGGTATTATCCTTATCCATATAAACAGGGAGAATGCCTTGAAAAAAATCATCCTGTCCCATTGAGATTTCGCTAAAGGCAATATGCGGATCATCCAGGTCATTTTCAGGCATGTTGCTGGAAAAGAGTCCGGTGTGGGATGCTGAAAATATCTGTTTGTCCATCCCCCTGATCTCATCAGGTCCAAGGACTTTTACCATCGTGCCCGTCAACCCGGACAGTCTTTCTTCAAAAACGTGATCCAGATGCTGAACGGCAAAGACAAATCCTATGGGCTTTTCCAGAATGGTTTCCGTATCATGATCGAAATAGGAGAGAAAAATCGGGACATATGCCGTAAGGCTCTGTTGCCCGTCCACATGTTCAAATGCAAGACAGGTCGCCTCCGGTATTTTTTTTTCAAGGTGTATGTCCACTCTTTTTGCATCCTGTATTTCCTGCCAGGATTGATCAGAGAGACGGTCTTTATTTTGTATTGAATTCACGATCAAAACCGGTTTGGGAAACCCCAAGGCATATCCATAATCAACCTTATCGGTGTTACCATATGAGAATGCCACCAGGTCACCTTCCTGGTCATATATTGCGATTTTTTGGGCATCTGATGCCTGAATCATGTTATAGGCCGAATCAGCAAGTTTTCGATAGGTGTCCTGGGTAAAATAGGTATCGGCCATCGATTTTGTTTTGTAGTCTGTCACAAAATTCAGGCCTGTGCTCAGAAATTGCAGTTTCATAACCTGCTCGGTATTGGCCAAAAGCTTTTTCCGTCGCGACAGGAGATCATCCTGGATGACATGGAAAGATTTAATGAGTATCTGCCTGGATGCATTTTCATTCTGAACACCAATGATCAAGGAAACGACAAACATAAAGGAAACCGCGACGATCATGCAGATGGCGATTGCATTTATGATCAGGCTGTTTCTTAATTTATGTTTCTTTGTTGTCAGGTTCATCTTTCATTCCAGGGAGGCATCAATCTGAACCGCCATGCTTTTTGATCAAACGGATAAAACCATTTTTGTTCCCCTTCCCACCATTGATGGGCAGTGCCGGTAATGATTGCCACACCTCTTTTATCGTATTTTATGTCTCCCATAACGGTTCCGCTGAATTCATGATTCGCAATTGCCGCCCTGATGCCCGTTGAATCAAGTGTTCCGGCTTTTTCTATGGCCTCGAAAAGAATCTGGCAAATGCCATAGAACAGCCCGACACTCACGGAATGTTTATTGAATTTTTCATAAAAAAGAATTCCCAGTTTTTTGGCGCCGGGATAGGGGTAGTCTTCAGACCAGAAACCGTCACAAACAACATATTGAGCATCTTTCTCAAGCGCCTTCCAGAATTCTGCCGCCCATGTCCCCTTCCAGCCGTGGAGGTATTTAAGATCAAGCTTGATATCCTTCATCTGTCTCACAAGGGTGATAACATCCGCAGGATTGCCAAACACCAGTACGGAATCAATCTTTTCTTTTTTCATTTTGATCAGCAAGGGAAGATAAACCCGTGTTCCAGGAAGCGCTTCATCAATCAGGAATTCATATCCATGTTCGCTGGCCGCTTTTTTAAAATAACTCCCGAAAAATTTTCCATCAGGCGTATCTTCCATAAGAAGAGCATGTCTTTGGGGACGGGCATCAGGGGCAATGCTGCCCCATATTTCAAAAGGAATGTTAACAGCCTGTTCCAGATCAAAAAATATATTGGTAGCGTATTTGAAATTATTTTCAAGCCATTTGGGAATAAAACATGCGGTTGAATGATAATAGGTTTTATATCTCTCTGCCATTCTGCAACTGGGAATGGCCAGATTGGACGGATGGGCCCCCAGGATAACGTCCACTTTTTCATTTACGATCAGTTTTTCCGTCACTTTGGCAGCGACAGCCGAATCACTTTCATCGTCAGCAATAATGAGGCGTACGGGTAATTTTCGGTTAAACGCTTTAACAAAAATGCCTCCTTTTTTATTGATATCGGCGGAAGCGAGTTCATAGGCCCACCTGATCTCATTGCCTGTGGAAGATTCTTTGCCGGAAACGGAATTCACAACCCCTATCCGTATTTCTGTTCTCTCTTCCGCATGCAGATTCCAGCATATCGGCCCCTCAGGCATCATGACAAAAAAAGCGACAATCAGCCATTTGTGGGATATCGAGTACCGCAATTGATCCTCCGTATTTGTTGGCAGATGATTGGGTTACATATCGTTATGCTTAAGATCTTGATTCAGCGGACAGCCATTGAAAAAAATCACGTGTCTTCAAAATAAATGAAAAACCTTCAAAATGCAATAGCTTATCAGGATAAAAATGAGATTTGAAATTTGAAACCATTTGTTAAACGATACGGAGCTGCCGGGAAGAAGGGTCTATCTCGCCTATCGCCATTCGGGCGATATCTCCTAAAAAGACAACCGGCAGTTGATGTATGGCTGCCGAAGCGGAAAGTGCCTGCATGCACATGGGGCAGAGACAAACCATGGCATCTGCGCCATGATTTACCGCATCATCCACATTTTTCATTTGATCAGGCGCCGGATCCCCCTGCCCCAGCAGAAGTTTGACATTGGCGCAGCATAAGGCATTCCCCCTGTCATATGCCCTATCTACCCGTTTCACACCAATGAGGTCGAACAATTCATCAATGGCATGCTCTTTTTCAGGCGTATGTCTGCTCGCGCATGGCCGCTGGTAGGCAATCTTTATATTCAGCGGTTTGATCCGGCTTTTATGTCCGGTCAAATATTCCACGAGATATTCGGCAAGGTGAACCGGTTTAAACGGAACGGTGATCCCGTAATCCGGCGCCAGTTTTTTCAGCATGGCATAGCAGTCATCATGAAAGCATACCACCTCTTTGGCACCGGTTTGGGCAAGCCTTTTGACCAGGTCTTCCGCGTGATTTTTCTGCACCCCCGCCGCCCCCATGTGGCTGAACAGCACCCAACAGAAATAGGGTTTGCCGCCGACCTGGGGCAGGTTATACATATCCCCCTGAATCAGTTGGGGATGGGTTTTGCCAAATACGCAGGTGGCCATCACCCGGTCATGCTGAGGCACATCTTTTAATTCACCGGAGAAAACATACCTCGATTCAGTTGATGCGATGATATCTTCAGAGGCAAAAGTGAAATATCGATGCTGAAGTTCTGAAAAAAGATCAAAGGGATTGGCGTCTTGAGGACAAATTTCATTACAGGCATAGCAGGTTATACAGTTCTCAAGAACAGCCGTTTTTTCCCCTTTTGCCATCATTTTCATATGGGATATGGCGTCTTCCTTTTCAACATCCATCCACTGGCAGCGTTCAATACACTCGCCACAAAAGTTACACTGATCGGGTTTGAACATATCCGTTACCTCAGAGAAAAATAATATGTCAGGGATTACCGTACAAATCCCGGATTTTTGCTCTCAGCACTTTACCAACCGGTGACAACGGCATTTTATCGGTTAACACCACCGACTTGCAAATTTTATAATTGGCAAGTTTTCCTTTACAGAAGTCAATAATTTCTGCCTCATTCACCGCTTTGCCATCTTTTGGAACGATCACCGCCCTTACAGTACTGCCCCACTCTTCATCCGGAACACCAATCACACACACATCAGATACGTGGGGATGCTCGGCAATGATTTCTTCGACTTCAAGGGGGAACACTTTCTCCCCACCGGTGTTGATGCATTCATTTTTACGGTCAACCAGGCGAAGATCCCCGTCTTCATCGATATATCCCAGATCGCCTCCCCAGAACCATCCGTCTTTTATTGCTTCTTTGGTTTTTTGCTCATCCTTGTAGTACCCCTTCATGATCGTGGAGGACTGGTAGAGGATTTCCCCTGTCTCCCCCTTTGGCACTTCCACGCCCTTGTCATTGACGATTTTCACCTTGACTATCGATTTACCCACCGCCCGGTCTTTCAGATTTTCAGGCGAAACATCGATCCTGAATGTGGTGATAGGCGTCATTTCTGTCTGGCCGAAGATATCCACCATCACGATACTCGGAAATGTTTTGAAAATTTTCCGCTTGAGCGATGTAGAAGCTGCACCTGCACCTGTAACGGCAATTCTGACTGAACTCAAGTCATAGTTTTCACTTTCAGGAGCAGAAACCAGTTTTTTCCAGCCAGTGGGCACATTGGCCAGAAATACAGGCTTCTCCTTTTCAATGGTTTCAAATATCTTTTCAGGATTAAATGATATTTCCTCAGGCAGAAGAAATGTCAGGTTTCCTGTGATGACCCCCAAAAAAATGATCTGATAGGACGCGTCATGAAAGAATGGCAAAGAGGGAATCATATATTTAATGGTCTTTTTGTATGACTGCTTCAAAAGCTGGGGTTTCTGCAGAAGGCTGTTTAAAATATTCCGGGTCATCCCCAGAAAAGTATGACTGGCCAGCATGCGTTTAAACCATTTTTTGTCCACAAAAAATGTCAGGTAATTCATACCCGGTATGGGAATGCCATGGGTTATCTTCTGAATCACCTTGCTGTTGATATTTTCCGCTGCCCCGCTTGCCACAATATGGGCGAAAAGGTTGCTGAACATATCAATATGAGCGCCGTAACTCAACATGACGCCTTTTGGAAAACCCGTCGTTCCACCGGTATAAATCATGACAGCCGTATCATCAAACCCGGTGGCGACTTCCGGATCAATGGGCGCGCCCGATTTTAACAGGCTTTCATAATCAAGGGCCTCATCCAGTCCTTTTTCGCCAAAACAGATCAGATGTTTAATTTTTGTTAATGAAGGGACCGCATTTTCAACAGCCTCCCGCCATCTTGAATCATAAATCAATACGGTGGCATCTGAATGATTCACCTGATATTCGATTTCCCTGGAGACAAACCGGTAGTTCATCGGGGTGGGAATTGCACCGGCGGCTTGGGCGGCAAAATTGATTTCCATAAACTCCGGTGTATTATGAAACATAAAAACAATCTTGTCGTTCTTTTTAACCCCCAATCGAATGAGCGCATTAGACAACCGGTAGGAACGGTCTATCATCTCCCCCCAGGTCACACGCCTTTTGCCATAAACAAGAACTTCACCTTTCGGGTTGCTGGTTCGAATCGTATTCAGATAATTGGCGATAAAATTCGGTGAAGGTTTACCCATAAACACCTCCTTGGTTAATGATTATTATTTATAATACGCCTGAGTTTCTGATACTTTCTATATTCTGATATACCTGTTTTTTCTAAACCACTCGATTGCGCGATCTATCGATTCATCAATAGGTGTCAATTCAAGCCCCAGTTCATTTCTGGCCTTGGCATTATCCACATACAGATATTGAGATGCATATTTGATCTCAGGGGGCGTGGACATGGGAGGCTTGTGGCTGACATGGTCTGACCAGCCTTTCAGGAAATAGGTTCCCGCCTGCAGCAGTCTGGCAGGAATTTTGACGGTAAACCGGTTTTCCCTGCCAACCGCGCCATTTACCAGATGCATAAAATCGGGCATGGTGAGATTCATGTTTCCCAGAATATATTTTTCACCGGTTTTGCCTTTTTTTGCAGCCAATATATGTCCTTTTGCCACGTCTCTGACATCGACGACATTGAACCCCCCATTAAAAGAATAGCGGTTAATGCCATTGCAAATGTCGATAATAATCTGGCCGGTTGGCGTGGGGGCAATATCGTTTGCACCAAAGGGGAATGCCGGGTTGACGACCACCAGATCAAGACCGTTCGCGGCAAAACCGAGTGCCTCCTGCTGGGACAGATATTTGGTAAGCACATAATGATTACCGAGATCGTATTGATTAAAGGGCGTATCCTCATCGCCTGGCTGTTTTCCGGGAGCGACACCCAGGGCCGCGATTGAACTGGTGTAAACCACCCGGTTGACACCCGCTTTCAAAGCAGCCCACAGGATGTTTCTCGATCCCTGTATGTTGACTTCATATATGGACTGCCAGTTTTTCATCCATATCGCATAGACTGCGGCCAGGTGAAAAAGCGTATCCATACCGTTGACGGCCTTTCCCACAGCATCCTTATCAAGAAGGTCACCTTCCATTATTTCAACGTCAAGGCCATCAAGATTCTGCCTGCTTTCGCCAGGCCTCAAGAAAGCTCTTACGTCGACATTGTCATCCAGCAGTTCTTTTACAACGTGCGATCCGATGAACCCGGCTGCGCCGGTAACCAATGCTTTTTTCATTTCAGGCTCTCCCGGAATTGGGGCTTTTATTTTTTCCGGTACAGGGTGACGACTGCTGCGCCTCCGAGACCGATATTATGCTGAAGTCCGACTTTTGCACCGTCCACCTGCCGAACCCCACACTGGCCTCTGAGCTGCCAGGTCAATTCCGCACATTGAGCAAGACCGGTTGCCCCAAGAGGGTGTCCTTTTGACAAAAGGCCGCCAGACGGATTGGTCACAATTTTTCCACCATACGTATTATCACCGTCTTCAATAAATTTTTCCGCGGTTCCTTCAGGCGTCAACCCCAAGCCTTCATACGTGATCAATTCATTGGCCGTAAAACAGTCATGAAGTTCAACCACATCCACATCCTCCGGCCCCAGACCGGCTTGTTCGTAAACTTCATTTGCCGCTGCTGACGTCATATCATAACCGACGATCTTCATGGCACTCTTGTCCTTAAACGAACTTTCAAAATCGGTTATCATTGACTGGCCGGCAATATATACAGCATTTGAAATATTGTGCTTTTTTGCAAATTCATCTGAACAGAGAATGGCTGCTGCCGCACCGCATGTGGGCGGACAGCACTGGTATCGGGTCAGAGGGCCGAACTGATGCGGGGATGCCATGACTTCGTCAACAGAAAGGAGCGTTCTGAAAACCGCTCTCTCATTGTGTTCGGCATGCTTCCTGGCTTTGACAGAAATTTTTCCGAAAGTTTCCGGTTTGGTACCGTATTTTTCCATATATTCAACACCCGCGCCGCCAAATAGCATGGCTGCAGGCGGGGCGCCTTCTTTAGGTTCCTGAATTTCAAACAGTTTTACAAAAAAGGTTTCCATGGGAATGGGTCTGTCCATGAAGGTCGTTCCCAAAGCGCCGGGGGTCATCTGCTCAAAACCAAGTGCAAGGGCACATTCAACAATACCGTATTGAACCGCCTGCCGTGCCAGATAAAGCGCATTTGACCCGGTTGAGCAGTTGTTGTTGACATTAAACACAGGGATGCCCGTCATACCGATATCGTATAGCACTTTTTCTCCGGCACAACTGTCTGCATAAACCCACCCTGTATAGGCATGCTCAATTTCACTATAGTCCACACCCGCATCTTTCAATGCATCCCGAACAGCTTCCTGTCCCATTACCGTATATGGAATCAAGGCCTTTGGTGTTGTAAACTTTGTCATACCAACACCAATCACGTTAACTTTTCTCATGAAATCACCTCGTTTTTTTTTGCATGTTGATTTTGTAAAACAGAACCGGATTTCTGTTTCTCTCACTGTTCAAATTGATTGATTTTATCATCCTGTATAGAAAACCATCAACCGCTTCCTATCAATTGCTTCCATCATATGATGGATAATTGAACCCATTAAAAACCAATGATGGTAAAGTTGTCAAGCCAAATTTTAGAATATTTTCGAATTTAGAAAATAAATACGGTTGCAGAAAAAATGCGGTTATCAGGGCATCGGCCGCAAACACATCACGTAAAAAAATAGAATTACCAGGACAGGCTAAATGCTTGCTTCAATGATTTTCTTTTTTAGAATATCCTGATAACTCAAAATTCGTTCCACATATTTGACCGGTTCATGACCTCTTGCATAGCCATACCGGGTCTGCTTGTAAAATTTCTTTTTCCTGAGCATGGGAAGTGTATCTTTTAATGATATCCATGAAAGCGGATCTTTTTTCATCTGAATGGCAATGTCCTGGGCATCCCGAACATGACCATATCCAATGTTGTAACTGGCCAGTGCCAACATGAGCTTATCATGGTCATCGGGAATATCATCAAATCTTTCATATAATTTATAGAGATACTCGACACCACAACGAATACTTTCTTCCGGGTCAAGTCTGTTTTTGATTCCCATTTCTTTTGCGGTTTCCAAAGTGACCTGCATAATGCCCCGCACGCCGGTTTTACTGACAGCATCCGGGTCAAAATGGGATTCCTGATAGATCATCGCAGCGATAAGCGGCCAGTCAAAACCGAAACGTTCGGATTCCCGTTTAATGACAGCCTCATAATCGGGCAACCGGGTTTCTATCCTTTCGTGGAATGTTCTTAAATCCACATAGTCAAATGCATCCGGATCGATATAGTATTGATCGTAAATTGTTTGAAATTCCCTGCTTTCCAGAAATGTCTCGAGGAAGCGGTTCATTTCCTTCAGGAGCTTTTTATCCTCTCTCCGGACAGCCCAGGATATAGGCTGATTGTCCGAGAGGGAGAACCCTATTTTGATTTCCGGATAATATCTCCGGCAAACCGTGGCTATGTGTGAACCGACGACTGTCATTTCAATCTGCTTTTGTTCAACCATTCGTATCAGTGCCTGTGCCGGGATGTCCCTGTACGAAACAATATTAATACTCCCGCCATTCCGGTTAATCTCTTCCAGAAGCCGGTGATGGGCACTGTCTTCCTTTACATGGACAACCCGTCCGTTTAAATCGTTGACATCTTTTATGCCCGGTGTATCCCGATGAAAGACAACAACCTGATTAACGGTCATGTAGTGCTTTGAAAGGCGGAGTTTTTCCTGTCTGTTATCCGGTATGATCAGACCGGTCGCTAAAAAATCGCCTTCTCTGGCATATAACTCATCCAGTTGTTTGCTGAAATCAGGTGTTTTCACCTGGAGTTCACATCCAAGGTGCCTGGCAAAGGCTTTTGCCAGATCATATTCAAGCCCCATGGGATTGCTGTTGTACGTGTAATAGACTGCAGGATTCCTTGTCGTCAAAATGGTCAGTTTTCTGTCTTTCAAAACAAGGGTCAGCGTGTCCGGGTTGGTGTTAAAGACCGTAAACAGACAACCGGTCAAAAGACACAGAAAGAATAGAATGGTATAAAGTGTTCTTGCTGACATTTTTCTATGATCGCCTCATGCAAAGGTTTCTTTCAAAAACGATACATCGCCGTAATCCCGAATCCGTCACGAACCGGTAAAGGGGCAATCTGAAAGTTGGATTTATCCGTTTTATCGATACTTTCCACAGCAAGATACCCAAGCCACCACCCAAGCACGGTTTGTGACACATAATGCTGATTGTCGTTTATCCTTGAAAAACCGGTAAATGTTGACCCCACATAGCAAAGGGATTTCAAATAGAGATTATCCGTCATTTTGGCAGCGGTGATAAAAGGCACCGCGCCAGTAAATGTATGGCCACTTGCGCTGTTATTGTCTTCACCCGGATGCCATTTGGAATCCCCGCCATCCGAGGGTCTGCCTGCCCCTAAGGCAAACTGCCAGAAAAGGATGGACGGCATGCCTACAAGAAGTGCCCGGAAGGTCTTTCCTCCCCAGGTTCCCGTCCCCTTCATGAACCCTTCATTTTTGAACAGGTATCCGGAAGCGGCGAAGCCCAGATAGACCGGAGTGACCCGTTTCCAGCTTCCGATATTTTTCACTGCTTTTGAAAAGTCATCGGTGTCGTCATCAACGACAGAGTCCTGAACCCAGTCCTGAATGTTCTCATCTGCATCAGTATTTGCAATAATACCGGCAAAACAGAGGCCGATCCCCACTTTTCCAAAATTTGAAAGGGAATAATAATCTTTGAAATCCGAAACAATCAGGTGTGAAATTCTTTTTGATTCCGTAAAGGCACTGCTGTCCGGCCAGGCATTTGGCGGCAACATGAAGATTACCATTAATATGGGAATGGTCCGTCTGTATTTGTTCATCATTTCAAAATTAAAGTAAAATTTTTGTCAATCACGAAACCACTGGATTTCAATGCCACATCTGAAATCCCTGCTGCCTCCCTGTCCCCCTGGATATTCACCGCCATCTGATGTTCGGTATTGATATGCAAAAAACCTTGTTTTGACATGGGTATTTGGAAATATAGCCGTCATTCTGTCAATATTTTTTATGGCAGATCCGATTGGATCCATCAAAACAAGACATATATGGCCGACAGTTTTTGATCCCAGAACCTGAGAGTTGTTTGCCTTGACGCTTCTCTCACCCCACATCATCAGTTCGCCCACGAGTGATCCGGCAATGGGTGTAAAAACCAGATCCTGCATGGAAGGCCTTTCAAAAAAGGCTTCCACACCATATTCATACATGCAGGTTGACATGAGAAAAGAAAATATAAACGCATCATCCCGCTGATAACCCAATTTACGGGCATGGATGTAATAAGCCCCCCCAAAATAGGGATGACCGATAAAATTGACATCATCAGCATCCTTATCCACAACCGGCCCGTCGCCCACTTTATGAGAATAACGTTCTCCCATGACAGCAGGGGAAAGATCCTTGTCTTCCCAATTTGAAAAACTGTCCGGCGACACGTAGAGAACCCCAATGGCTCCTACAGCCATCATGGTTATTGTAAAGCTGTCATCTGCAAGCGCCTGGTATTTGCCAAATGTATTTTGCTCCCATTCGTTCCTGATTTTAAACTCAAATTCCATATCTGCATGTGATGTGGCTGTTTCGTTCAATGCATAAGATTCCCAAAAAGAATGTGTTCTATAGATATCAGCGGTCATCAAATTTGGAGGAATACCTCTCATCTCGTTCTTTGTGGACATATACAGGGAGATGTCTTCCCGATCCCTGGTATTTTTGATCATTGATTTCAGGTTAAAAGGAAATCGGTCACTGGCATCAGCAGACAAGACACATTCTACAAAAGAAAAAAAGGCAAATGCAAAAAGGATAACACACACATCCCATGTCTTTTTCCCTCTATTAAGACAGTTCCGTCTCATCTATAAAAAAACCTCTATCCTGAAAAAACAAAGCAGGAAGCCTTCCGGAATCTGCTGTAAAAAAAATAAAAAATACGGGCAATGGCTTTCCCTCTTTACCGGTTACATATTGTCAAACTGAACGGAAATGCCTGTCTGAATACTGAAGTCCGGTTCAAGCCCATGCCCAAACCCAGGTATATCTTCATTGAAGTCCATAAAAAACTCCATGATTTTCTCCTTTTCGAGCGCTTTACGATACGTGATCGACAGATGAGTGCAATAGGCATTGCCGGCGGAATCCGGATTATTTTTATATACGACTCTTTCCGACGATACCCGAAAGGCAGGTGAAACATACCATGCGCCTGTTTCACCGATATCCCATATTACCCCTGCCATAAAATCGCTTGCCCACTGCTTTACATGAAGATTATCAGCGTTAAAATCCTCTGCGTCAATATCCTGAAAAACAACATCGGCCGCACCTATCAGGTATATTTCGTCTGAAACCTGTTTGGATAATCCGGCAGACAGTGCCGTACCTGTCGTGTCAAACGTCTTCCCGCTTAATGGCATCCGGCTTGTGATTTTTATAGAGAAATTCGGTACCCGTGTGCCATAGCCACCATCTTTCAGGATTTGGATTTTGGCATACATCTGAAACGTTGTCAAAAAAATATCACCGCTTTTTCCGATCACTTCTGTGGTGTTGTTCCCAATCCGGCCATAATACTGGCCATCCTCCGGGATATTTCCAAACCCCATGAATTCATGATAGTTCTTCAGCATATTTGATATCAATGTTTCCCGTTCATCCTGATGCGACCGGATAATCGCACCGGATTCCACGCCATCGCTCAAAAAACGGGCGCCATAGGAAGCCCTTACCGATATAAAACGGCTATTCACCGTCATTCGGGGATCTGACGGGTATTCGACAAAATAGATATTATAATCCGCAGCTGAGCCACAGGCAATTTCAGCCTTGAACCCGTTGATGCACTGATCTTCATTGTTATCGATGGGCTGGAGATAGAGACGCCCGGCAACAGGATTGGGGTTGTATATGTTTGGCATGCGATAGGCCGGGCGCCCCTCATCCGCATATGCCATGCAGGAAACCACCATGCTGATAAAACAAACACTGATGGCTGATATCTTTTTGTTATACGTTAAAAAATACACGGACATGGTGCTTGCATTTTCCATTTCCCGAAATTGTCACACTCACAATATCCCAAAACCGGCTATGTCTATACGTGAATGGGGTCTGTTCATCATCCCCTTCCCTATTTGCTCAGCAGCGCTTTTTAAGGATATTTTAAAAACCATCTTTGCTTTGATTCCTTACCATATTGATCATTTTTATGATATCCCTTTTCTCTATATTGGCTCTGGATATAATTTAATAGCAGTGCTCCTTTGACGGGAATACGCCAGACTGGACTTCCTTTACATAATTCTCAAGACCTTGTCTTGCGATTTTGCCCAGATTTTCATATTGTTTGACAAATTTGGGAAGTTTTCGTTCATTCAACCCCAAAAGATCATGCAGCACAAGTATCTGGCCATCGCAATCCGGCCCGGCCCCGATACCTATGGTGGGGATGGAAATGGACGCGGTTATTTTTTTCGCAATATCTGCAGGGATTCCTTCCAGAACCACAGAAAACGCACCGGCTGCCTCAACTTCTTTTGCATCGGCAAGCAGCCGTTCTTCGTCACGCTGAACTTTGAATCCTCCCATCATATGGAATGACTGCGGTGTGAGTCCGATGTGTGCCTGAACCGGAATGGACGCGTTGGAAATCGCTTTGATGACAGGACTGACACTGGCGCCCCCTTCGAGCTTTACTGCGGCAGCCCCGGCTTCTTTCAAAAAACGGCCGGCATTGGTAACTGCTTCTGAAATACCGGCCTGATAGGACATGAATGGCATGTCTCCGACCACCATGGCATAAGCGGCGGCTGATGAAACAAGTTTTGTGTGATAAATCATTTCATCCATGGTGACAGGGAGGGTGCTTGTTTTTCCCTGAACCACCATTCCCAGTGAATCCCCCACAAGTATGATATGGACACCGGATTCATCCACCATCCTTGCAAAGGGATAGTCATAGGCGGTCAAAGCGACAATCTTTTCTTTTGCCTGTTTCATTTTAAGAAGTTCTGTTACGGTAACGGGTGATTTCATAAGCGTTCTCCTTTATTTAAAATGGCGTGATATATTAATTCCATAAACTTTTGGGGACTCTAATGGCGTCATACGCTGAACACTTGCCAAAAGTCAAGTTAAAAATATACGATTTATAGACAATAATACATAAAATTTTACGATATTAGCAGCAAAATATCATTTTATATACGATTTAACACAAAAATATACCATCGACACGTTTTTTGGTTTTGACTTCCAAACCGGTTCATGCGATAGTTACGGACCTGAAGGAGAAAATGACCAAAAAAATTATATAATAATACCGGAAAAAAGCTTATTTTCATTCGACTTAATACAAGGACACGTCATGCCGGATATAAACGGGAACGCCAAAGCAACCAAAAAAAAACAGATAGACCTGATTGATTCGAGAATCATTCGTATGTTACAGGTTGACGGCCGATTGTCAAATACGGAAATAGGAAAACACCTGGACCTTTCCGAAGCTACGGTCAGATCTCGCATCAAACGGTTGATCGACGAAGATTTTGTTCAGATTGTTGCGGTAAGCAACCCGTTCAAGTTAGGGTTTGAAATTGCCGGGGATCTGTATATTCATGTTGAAATGAAAAAAATTGACGCGGTGCTTGAAGCCCTGAAAGAATTCAAAGAGCTGTGGTATATCATCCTTACAACAGGAAACACCCACATCAATGCGGAATTTGTCGCCAAATCCCTGGAGGAGCTTCATGACCTTGTCTACAATCAGATCAGCAAAATTGATGGTGTCATAAAAATTGAAATTTCCGTTATCATGAAGTATGTAAAGAGAAAATACGATTACGGCACTGCCCTTGATGAGGAGCCTTTTTATGCCGTTAAGAACCATCTGAAAGAAATATAACACGAAAATGACCCATGTACTGCTTATCCAACTGCCTGTACCCCAGCGGAACCTGGGTATACGGACAGGAAACGTCCCTCTGGCGTCGGCTTTATTGAAACAGGCCGCCTCTGATATTAAATCGGTCCGGATCCATATTGTTCCCGAACCGGTGGCATCCTATTTGGGTGATAAAGCGCTTCTTGAGTATATTCTGGAGCAAAAGCCAGATATCATCGGTTTTTCGATTTTCAGCTGGAATATCGAAAGATCCGTCTGGTTTTCAGAAATCATCAAAACCGTTTACACGCCCAGAATTATTTTCGGCGGTCCTGAAATCACACCGGACAATCCGCTCCTGAAAAATGAGGCTATCGACTTTCGGGTATTTGGCGAAGGGGAAGCTGTATTTATCAACCTGCTGACCGATGAAAATTTGTGGGATGAGAAAACAGGATGCGCTTCTGCAGAGACCATTTTCAGGGAATCAAAAAGTCCCTATTTAAGCGGCCTCATCGATCCGTCCATCAATCAACTGATATATGTGGAAACCCAAAGAGGATGCCCTTACAAATGCGGATTCTGCTACTACAACAAAGGCCGGAAAAACATCATTCAGGTCAGTATCCGGAACGTGATGGCCGCGCTCAGATGGGCAAAATCAAATCAGGTGGGCGAACTCTCTTTTATTGATCCTTCGTTGAATATCCGGCCGGACCTGGAAGCATTCCTTATCGAAGCCGCGCGTATCAATGCCGATAACACGCTCGCACTTTCCGGTGAAATCAGGGCTGATCATCTTGATGAAAAAACCGCCGATCTTTATCAACGTGCGGGGTTTACGGGTTTTGAAATCGGCCTTCAGAGCACCAATCCTGATGCGTTATCCGTGATGAAACGAAAAACCGATCTTGACGGTTTTTTAAACGGCACCGCCCTTCTGAAACAAAGAAATATTCTTCCCCGGATAGACCTGATCGTCGGGCTCCCCGGTGATACCTGCGAAGGGTTCAAACACTCTGTAGACTTTATCCACGAAAACGGGCTTTCCATGGACGTCCAGGTATTTCCCCTTTCCATCCTTCCGGGAACGGATTTCAAAAAAAACAGCAAAAAACTGGGAATATGTTTTGACCCTTCCCCGCCTTACACCACACATCATACAAAAAGTTTTTCAGAAGAAGACATGATGCTTGCCTTTGATTATGCAGAATCTGTTTTTGACACATCTCTTTTTCCCTCGCCGGATATCCATATTCCGCTTTATGCATCCGGCCAGTTTAAAAAAAGAGCCTATAAGGATGTCCGGATATCCATTTCTGGCACAGATTACCTGAAAACCCTGTTTCTCTATCCCGGACGATCGTTAAAAGAAATCCGGAAACTTTCCGGACAGGTCACGCATCCCTATCAGGTCATTATTTTGGATGACGTTTCTGACCAGGCATTTATCTCTGAAGCCCTCTTAGTCCTTTCATCAGAAAATCCGTTTACGCCGTTTGAGATCATCTTTGTCAAACCCGGATTTCGACCGGATATCAACCTGTTATTGAATGCGGTTAAACTCAAACGTCCCCATTACCTGGATACTGATTTACGGTTTGTATATGGCCAGAAAGGAAATCGAGCTGTCATTTTCACGGTTTTATCTGATGAAGAGGATGTGTGGTTCACAGGAGAAATGAAACGTCAGGTTTTCTGGTGGAAAAAAGGGCGTTTCCCCACAAAAACCTTGCTTGACGCATTCTGGGAATTCGACGGCATCCTGATTGATACGCCTGCCACAAAAGAATCCTATGTAAAGTGGCAGGATGAGATAGTGCCCCATGTTGACGATCTGGTTGAATTAAGCTTTGCCATGCCTGATCTTCAGAAAAGATGGATGGAAATGACCTGCAAGGAAACCTATTTTACGGAACTGTTTTAAGGTTAAAAAACATGGGATACAAGGAAATCATTCTTAAACTGCCGCCCGGGTATGAGGAAGAAGAACTCCTCAGGGCCATTCAAAAAGAAATCGGCACGTCTGACTTTTCGCATCAGATTATCCATAAAAGCCTGGATTCCAGAAAAAAGAGTAATATCTTCTGGCAGATGAAAGTCGATGTCATATCCAGACATATCTCAGGCGAACGGCCAGAGCCGTCTCCCGGTCTTCAGATTCCTTTCCGGAAAAGAGACAAAAAAATCATTGTGGCCGGAAGTGGTCCTGCCGGTTTTTTTTCAGCTTGTGTGCTGAACCAGGCCGGCTTTCAGGTGACTGTTATAGAGCGGGGGTCTGATGTCATCAAACGGGCCAAAGGCATCAAACAATTTGAAACAACCGGCGTTCTCGATGAAATGAACAACTACGCCTTTGGTGAAGGGGGGGCAGGCACATTCTCAGACGGCAAACTCACCTCCAGATCCAAGCACATCACAAAAGAAAAAACGTTCATGATCGAAAGGTACATAAAGGCAGGAGCGCCTCCGGAGATCGGATATCTGGCGCATCCTCATCTGGGAAGCGATAACTTGAGAAAAATTGTAATAAATCTCAGAAATGACTTTCTGAATGCAGGTGGCCAAATCCTGTTTGAAACCCAATTGACAGACCTGGTCCTGAAAAACGATACGGTCATGGCCGCAATAACCACAACAGGGGAGATAGAAGCAGATGCGGTGATGATTGCACCAGGTCATTCCGCCTATGACACCTATCGGATGCTCATAAAACGCGGCGTAAAATTCCGGACCAAACATTTTGCCATCGGATGCCGGGTTGAACATCCCCAGGAGTTGATTAATGAGGCGCAATGGGGCAAAAAATATCTACCTGGCGTGAAAGCTGCCGAATACCGGCTCGCAGAAAAAAATGGCCCCCTTCTTCCGGTATATACGTTCTGCATGTGTCCGGGTGGGGCGATTGTGCCGGCAACCCCATTCAAACACACGAATATTGTAAACGGCATGAGTTTCTTCAAACGGGATGGCCGATTCGCCAATGCTGCGTGCGTGGCAGGCGTAAGCATTGAAAGACTGCTTCAAAAGGAAACATCTCCTGCCTGCGCCCTCTCCTTTCTGGAGTCACTTGAAGAACGCTTTTTCACGTATTCAAACTCCTACAAGGCACCCTTTTGCGGAATCAATGATTTTATTCAGAAAAAACTGTCATCCCGTGCAGTTGAAACAAGCTACCCTCTGGGACTTGCGCCTGCGCCATTATGGGAGCTTCTGCCACCAGACGTCAGTGTATCCATCCGGGAAGGACTCAAAAATTTCACCAGAAAAATAAAAGGATTCGAAACCGGAAACATCATGGGTCTTGAAAGCAAGACCTCCTCACCGGTTCAAGTGGTAAGAGACAGCCATTATCGTTGCGATGGATTTCAGAACCTCTACCTCCTGGGCGAAGGAAGCGGTTTCTCAGGCGGTATTGTTTCAAGTGGCGCAGACGGTATCAGGGCTGCCATGCAGCTTATTGACAATTCGTGATCGATCTGGTCTAACAACAGACAGATTTGAATTCTTTCATCCTGCGATATTCAGGTCCCAACCCATAACAAAAAGGAGGAAAACCTGAAATGACACACTCAAGAACCATCAAAAAAATCATTAAAGGACAGTCAGTACTGGAAGGCGCCGGTGTCCGTTTACGACGCATATTTGGTTCAAATGACATCCCCGTATTTGACCCCTTCCTTCTCCTTGATGACTTCCGGTCAACCCGGCCATCGGACTTTATCAAAGGATTTCCCTGGCATCCGCACCGGGGCATCGAAACCATTACCTATGTGCTCAAAGGTGATGTGGAACATGGGGACAGCTTAGGGAACACAGGCACCATCTCCTCAGGAGATGTACAATGGATGACCGCGGGAAGCGGAATCATTCACCAGGAAATGCCCAAAGGAGATGAAAACGGCCAGATGGAAGGATTTCAGCTCTGGGCCAATCTGCCAGCCGCAAATAAAATGATGGCACCCCGCTACCGGGACATTAAGGCCGGCGACATTCCTGAAATACAAACGGAGAGTGGCACATCAATCAAGGTTATCTGCGGAAAGACAGGCGATATCGAGGGGCCTGCCACAGAGATTGTGATCGATCCCATATATCTTGATATAACTGTACCTGAAAACACGATTTATGAATATCAAACACAACCCGGCTACACATTTTTCGCGTACATCATCCATGGAAAAGGTTTTTTTGACCTGGAAAAAAAATTCCTTGCAGATAATGGCACCCTTATATTGTTTGAAGATGGCGATCATATCACCGTAAACACCCATACGCTTCCTGTCCGGTTCCTTTTGATCGGAGGCAAGCCTTTAAAAGAGAAAGTGGAGTGGCATGGCCCAATCGTCATGAATACCGAAGAAGAACTTGAAACTGCCTTTGATGAATATCAGAAAGGGACGTTTATCAAGCATAAATAATCCATGAAAGGAGTGCCAGCCCATGCAGACCGAATTTTTTAATTTTTTGAATGTTCAGCCCGAGTATATTTTAAAAGCCGGTCAAACCATCGGAACGATTCTCATTGTAATGCTGATTATGATTCTTTTATTGCGGTTCATCAACCGGATCACGAATATGCTGAGGTCAAGAGAAAAAATTTCCCCTCCTCTGATTCTTATTCTCCGATCCATTCTGAAATGGCTTGTATACATATCTGTTCTGCTGATTATCCTTCAACAGATCGGCATAAAAATCAATAGTCTCTGGACCTTTCTCACAGCAGCAGCAACCATGGTTGCCATCGGATTTGTAGCGGTCTGGAGCGTATTGAGCAACCTTTTGTGTACGCTCATGCTGATTATTTTCAGGCCGTTTCAAATTGGAGACAAAATTGAAATCGTGGATCCGGCCATGACATCAGGTGTCAAAGGCCGTGTAAAAAATATCAATATGCTATTCACCACCCTGATAGAAACAACAGACAAAACCAGTGATGTATGGAAAACGCATATCCCGAACAATCTCTTCTTCCAGAAAATCGTCAGATGCAAAACCGGCAATCACACCTTCAGCCTGGATGAACAGCTCTTTGAAAAGGAGTCACTCCTGAAAGATCACTGACATTCAAATGCCGGGAACAAGGCTTATAAAATAAATTTTCAAGGGGTATCCATTGTATGTCAAAGATACGGATTATATAAAAGATGGGGCCACATGGAAGATAGCGTGGCCCCGTTTTTCTTGTGGCAGAGTGCGTGCCTTACTTTTTTGTTACGGCGTCAATTTCTTTCTGTAACAAACCCATATAGTCTACACTCACTTTGGGCATGCTTGCGCTGCATAAATCAACGAGTTTTTTCCCGTCTTTGGGAGTCTTTTTTGAAAATGCAATATACATGGGCGTCGGCGGTGCAGGCATGGGAAGGATTTTGATTGTCTGGTTAACGCCCAAAAGGCCAGCAATATAAAGCATCGTGTATTGTTGCCTGTCAAACATGGCATCCAGCCGGCCAATATTCAGCTTTTTTATATTTTGTTCCATCCACTTTTCGCCGCCCAACTCTTCTAACGTAATCTTGTCATGGTTGTCATCAATGAGAGGTGTATAGCGTCCGGAGGATGACTTGACAAGCCCGATACGAAATCCTTTAATGTCATCGATGGTGTTGATTTTTGCCAGGGGGTTATCCACACTGACGCCCAGGCTGGGCTGCCCCAGATAAACATGGGTTTCCGGATAATAAAGAAATTCTTCAAATACGGGAAATTTGGGAAATCCTACTGTACCGTCAATTTTTTCGCCTGTTTTCAAATATTCAGTCAGGCGTGGAAGTGGCAGAGGGCCGACCCATTCGACGTCATATCCCATCTTTTTTGCCACTTCATTAAAGTAGATAACGCCCGCTCCCATTGCAGGGCCGCTTTCACCGTCATTGAAGGTATGTGGCGGCAACATGAAGTATCCCATTTTTAGCTTTTCTGAGGCCTGGCTATGGCCGGCAACCCAAAAAAATGAAGCCAGTACGAACAGGTGAATCAATCGTTTCATGACGTTTCTCCTTATTAAAAGGTTGTGGATGATCCTGCTTCAAGAATGGTCACTGAAAAACGCAACGCTGGAAGGGTAAAGACTTGCTCTTATTTCTGTCCCTTATAACAAAACATATGATGTGCGTCAATATGATTAAATTGCTGAGATCGTAACCGATAACATCACCTATGCGGCAACTACTGCCTACCAGTTTTTCGACTGAACCGACCACTTGGGGTCAGATACGCTTAATCCACAGTCCTCTCCCACAAACTGCTGTATGTTTTCCTCTTTATCCTTGAGCATAAAATCCAGCCACAAAACCGCAGCATGGGCGAATGCGTCACTTTTTGGCGTGAAAAATCCAGCCATATGCGCCCCGAAAAGCCCGCTCCCCTTTTCAGAATAATCGTAATTGGCCCAAACAGACGGTATGACATCAGGCACTTCAGCGAAATCTTTCTCTGCCTGGGGATATGCAATGTCTTTGGGTCCACTGTTGACCCACATGACTGGTGTATGAAGATTTAAAAGATCATTTTTAGTCGCGCCACCCATATTTCCGGTGTCAAAAATACCGCTATTCCAGGCCACAACAGTGCTTACACGAAGATCGCCACCAGCATGCAGCGCTTCCAGGCCGCCACAGGACTGGCCCATTACAGCCACCTTGGTGGTATCGATCTTTTCAAAATATTTACTATCCGGCCGGCTGTTTTCGGAAATGGCCCAATCAATTGCATCCAATAGCATGCCCGAGGTTGTAAAACGCCACTGACTGATGCCATTATTGGCGATGACCAGATAATTTTTTGACGCGATTTCACTGAGGAAGTCGGTGAATGCAGCACCAGGCAATATACATCCCCCTTCACCCCACAAAACGATCGGCAGTTTGTCTTCCACGCTATCCAGATCCGTTGGCCGGTAGATGCTGTGATTGGGCAGGCCGGGGTCTTCTTCGAGCGTGACATCCGGGTTGTTTGAAGAGCAACCCGAGATCACGGTTGATCAGTTCTGGATGTGGGTTGCGGAGATGGTAAGGTCACGGCTGAAATCGCAACCCTTCTTCCAGATGGCTCTGTCACCGGTTGTGACAGCTCTACTGCATGATTGAACTGGCATCCAATTCCTTCCCAAATGAGACGTACCCGAACCTCTCTTTCATGCTGGCCGATGCCAGAATGCTGCCTTTCAACAATCAGTTTGATATCGTTTTTTCGAATGCAGCCTTGCACTGGGTCAGGGATCACCGGCCTGTACTTTCCGGCATCAAGAAATGTCTGAAGACCGACGGTCGCATGTTTTTACAGATGGGCGGGAAGGGAAATGCAGCATCTGTTTTTTCAGTTTTGGATAGAATTTTATCAGAAAAAAAATGGCAGGATTATTTTTCCGGTTTTGAATTTCCGTATGGTTTTCATGATCCGGAGCTCAAAACGTATCCATTGGATAAAGACGGAAACGTTCATGTTGGCATGGTCAGGCTTGAAGTTGAGGCGATTAACAAACCCGCATGAGGAACAGGCATCATGCGGTTTCCTTGATGGATTGCACTCTTTTTTTATAAGGTTATCCCTTTAAATTTTTTGAGGAAATCTTCAGGATGATACGACAGTTTGGCCTTTCTTAACCCTTCATCACCAAGGTCCTGTTCACGATTGACACATGTATGACCGGATTTCAGATTGGAAAGAAACATCTGGTTGATGGCCTGATATGACCCTTTGTAATCAGGATCTGCTTTTTCAAAATGGATAAGGATCGTCTCTTCAGACAGTTCTTCTGCCAGTGTATAGGCAATCATTTTGTTATCAATGAGAAGTGCCCCCCCTGTTATACCGGTTAGCTTCTCCCACCTGTGAAGAATTCGTGAAATCACCTTGTTTTCCGATGACAGGGTTTCCGATGATTCACAATCCCGCCAGGTGCACCAGTTTTCCTGCATATCCAAGGCATCTTGAACCATGTGGGATTGAAACGGCACATATTCAAAGTCATATTTGTTTTTAAACTGATTCAGCAGATTTTTCTTTTTATGATAGCGATTTCCTTTGAGTTCCACGAGATCAGTTATCAAATACAAATAGTCCCAGCTGTCACGATCGTCACAGTGTTCGACAGAATCACCAAGGGAGTCCTGCCACAGTCGGGCCAATACTTCCGGAACGCGCTTGTATTTAACGCGGGGGCCAATCCTTTTGGCAAAAACATCTTTCCAGTCAATAGATTGCCAATCTCCCACAGGTGCCCAATACATCTCTTCCGGTTTTGCCTGTTTGATCCAGACAAGATTATCTGCCCAGGCCCAGGAAAGATCATATTCTTCTGCCCAGCCCCATAAATTGATAAAGCTGTAATCTGATGTTTTTTGCAGACACCTGGAAAAATAACTTAAATACGCATTTTGCTTGTCCAACGATATGGTTTCGAATTGTAACATTTTCACCAAACGATTATATTCTTTCTAAAACTGATTCAACAACACCCCCAAAAAAACCTCCGGTGTCCTTCACAGCCTTTTTCCGAATGGTTGGCCCTTTTTAGTGGCTGGCCGCAATAGCATTGGCCCATTCACATGCCTTTAAATAAATCGGGGGTATATTTTCTTCTGCAATACATAATTCTGCGGCCAGGTTTCTGACAGATTGCCAATCCCCTATTTCGTAACATTTTGATAAGGAAAGATATTTGCTGAGTTCGTTTCTGCCTTTTGTCAGTGTGCTCACTATCTTCGGAGATAAGGGGAGTTTGGCCATGATATCCGCCATAGGCTGATCCAATACAGCATCAATATTGGAAAAAAGACCAATTGTGAACAATTCATCGGCTGGTTCGGCACATTCACTGACACTGGACAACAGTTCGCAGAATCTGGCCCGGATGCAGCAGGACCGAATCAGCTCAGTTGGTTTTACCGTTGTGACCGAGGATAGGGCAATAAGTGAAACAAATCGCCTGATTTCGTTTTGACCCAGATAAACCAATGCCTGCCGGATTGACGTGATTTCACCTTTTCTCTTAAAGAATACAGAATTGATGCAGCGCAACAGCTTGTAGGAAATGGATAAATCAGATTGAACCAGTTTTTCTACCGTATCAAATTCAAAATCCGGCTTATTGACGCTCGCAACAATTTCAAGAAGTCTGAACTGGGAACTCGATATATCTGAGCCTTTGATAATTTCAGGTTTGCTAAAAAAATATCCCTGATAATATTCAAATCCCAATTCGAGAGCAAGGTTGAACTCTTCGTAAGTTTCAACTTTCTCTGCCAGAAGTTTGGCTCCTTGCAAATGGCCCTCAGAAATGTATCGTTCAATCTCATCCGGCGGAGTTTGCCGAAAATCAATCTTAATTATATCCGCCAATGCTATCAGCGGTTTCAGGTCCGGATGAAAAACAAAATCATCCAGCGCCAGCAAGTATCCATTGGCAGAAAATTTTTGGCTCACACGGATTACATTTTCGTTTGGGTTCACATCTTCCAGAATTTCTATGACGGTTGTTTCCTTTGGAAAAAGAAGGGGAAATTCATCAACAAGCAAGTTTTCCGTAAAATTGATAAATGCCCGTTTGCCATTGGTAATCTTGTCGATCCCGATTGTAAAATATGTGCTTGAAAGCAATTTTGAGGTGGCGACATCACCCTCAATATCAGGCATAAAATTGGATAAACCGTCCCGGAAAAGAAGTTCATAGGCGAAGAGTTGCTTTTTTTCATTGAAAATGGGTTGTCTGGCGATAAATGCATCCATCTGAAGCTCCCTGAACGTTACATTTGGGGTTGATTTTATAAGACATGCTGATTGCATTTCATATGGCATTGGGCATGGTGCTGAATTGTTGCGCCGATGTGCCGGATATTTTGTTATACCAGTACTGTGTATAGGTCACCAGTGACGCAATGTCAATCCTGTCTTTAAATGCCTCATTTCATAAAAGAGACGATGACAAATATCCCGAACAGAACGCACCAGAGGTTTATAAACGCATTAAGCAAAAGGTCAGTGATCGATAGGAGGTACATGCCATTTTGAATATTAAAACTGAAATCAAGTAAACCCAGAAACAGGGTCGCCCCAGCGCAGGACATGGAAAGCATCCTGCCTTCAGGCCTGTTTTTCATAAGAAAGAATCCGGAACAGATTAACCCGCCTGCAAGAATAATATCCGGCAACGGAAAGGAACGCTCAAAAATAAAATAACCCTCAGGCGGTTTTTCCGGTGCGAGCCCCCATGTAAAAAAAACTGCCCAGAAAAGAATAAGGCCGGTGGCCGTCACAAATTCAAGCAAAGCTATAATTTTCAGATTTCGCATGATACTGTTCAACTCTGGCTTTAATCCTCAGAGCAAAATTCCAATTCAGCAATATAAGACCAGGCTTTCATGCCGCCTTCCATATTTTTTACATCCCTAAAACCCTTGAGCCATAGGAATAGAGATGCGAGGGCGCTTCGATTGCCGCTTCTGCAAATAACAACCACAGGTATCTGCTTGTCCAGGTCTTTATAATTCTCACCGAGAACCCCGGACTCGAGTGGCATGTTGATCGTACCAGGGATATGGCCATCCGGTATTTCGCCGTCCGCATCGCAATACTCATCGGGTTCGCGCACATCCAATAAAATGATATTTTCACCATCATCGATCATTTTTTTGACTGCTTCAGGTGAAACATTTTCAATATACAGATCTTCACACGCTAAAAAATGAAACGGTAAAATTATAACGAACAGAAATAACCATAAGCTGGATTTAATAGTGTTGAATTTTTTCGATGTGGGTTTCATTTTGCCTCCTCAGGTATTTTTATGAATAAACGTTTAATTATAATCAATGTCCTATGTTTTGAGTACGACCATTAAAATAACTGACTTTAATAAAATTAAGAAGTTTTTTTGCGGAAGTGACATGTGACACATCATCATATAGCTTTGTATTTGAGCCCCATACATTGCCATGACCGACTATTTCTGCATCCGTGACCTGTCCGCTTTCCAACGGATCCATATTCAGTGCTGCTTTCCATACAACAGATGGCTGGCCGTTTATCGGGTGAAAGCAATAGTAAAAATTATAATCGAAAGAAACATTTACTTCCGTATAAACATCTATATGTTTGTTTTTAATCTTTTCCGGTACCGGGATGTACATGGTAAATAACTGCCCGATTGGCGTTGCCCCGGTCACAGCATCGATATCAATATTTTTTTCATTCTCTTTGACATATCGCCAGACAGGCGTTGCCTCTTTTCGTCGAACCCATTTACCCCCAAACTTGACCCATTGGTTTTTCCCTGTTCCTTGTGTCACGAAAACCGTTTCATATGCCAGTTCACCATCATCATTTTCATATGCCAGCCACACGGCAAATTGTGGATATATTGTATGGAATTTATATTTATCCGGGTTGAAAGAGACACAAATGGACAGGTAAGGCTTTTCTGTATCAATATATTCATATCCCCTTTCAATTTTATCCTGGATATGACAGCAGCCAGCACACGAAATAACAAGTATAAAAAAACAAATGGCCGATCTTTTCATAACGCTCCTTGCTTTATTTAATCCACAGAACAATACGCCAATTCATCCATATAAGGCCAGTCTTTCATGCCGCCTTCCCTATTTTTTACATCCCTAAAACACCTTTAACCGGAGAAATATGGATATCATGCTGCTGTGCCCTGCTTTTCCTTTTTTTGCAGCCATAGTGTCGGGTCAATAAATGCCTTCGTATATCAATTTATCAAATCAAGAAGCTCACCAAGGGTGCTGTCAAAAGACTGCGTCAACCCCCTTATTTCATCTGAAGTGAATTCAGCTTCCGGATAGGTTATATTCGTACTGATTCGTCCATTCAAACTCGTGATTGCGACAAATAAGTGATTGATGGTTGCTGAGTCAACAAACTCACTTATCTGAGCATGTGAACCATGGGAATTCAGCTTATCTAAACTTCCGCCAGTCGATATGAAACATGTTCCGTTGATCATCCGTAATTTATTTTTTTTGGCCTTTTTTATTAAATATCCTAAAAAAATTTTCCCCAAAAAACTGGGAAATAGTATTTCAATGAGATAATAGAAAAGCATCTCTTTATTTCTATATCTATTCACGTTTCGCTGTAGCTGTTTATTGATTTCATCAATTAAGTTTTCAATATTATTCCAATATTCCATGTGAACATTTATTTTACTAAACAAGGCATAATTCCCTATTAAAGGTGAAACATGAAAAAATGGTCTTGTATCAATTGAATGATATATACCGATGGTATTTCCTTTTCTTTTCCCATTATGTCCTCGAATAAATGCAAGTGTAAGAGCCACGAGCAGCAATACTGTAACACTACAACCCAATTCCCTTGATTTCTTCTTCACAGTATTGACATCAAAGGGTAAAAAATGTTGATGAAGATTAACCATACTAAATGTACTCGATGGCCTTGAAGTAGAATGAATCACTGAATACTTTTTTTTTTCAGAAATATTGGCCTGGTATAGTTTGAACGAACGATATAATTGTAGAGGAATTTTGTAAAAAGGCCTCTCAATAATGGCAGGCCATAGACTTGGGTTATCAATAGGGAATAATGTCGGGGTATGACCATTCAGGTATGACATGAATGTATCGATTATATGGTGAAAAGATATGCCATCACAGATCATATGATGAATAGATACCAATAAAATTGGCTTGTCATCATCAGGAATGTAGGAAACATGCAGAGGTAGCTTTTCCTGCAAGGAAAATGGCCTGTTTAACAATTCCCTCCGAAATTCAAAATATTCTGCTGTATTGTATTTTAAATCCTGATGAACAGTGAATGCTTCATCAAAAAGGCGGTCTAATTGTTTATCACTGTTGTTTAGAATTTTAATTTGGTAAGAAAAAAAATTTGAAACAACAAGAGAACGAAGCCTGGGAAATATGGCCAACATATGGCGCATCCCCTTACGGATTTCATCAATATCATGCCTTGTGGTAAATTGCAGAGTAACCATCATTCCCATTGCAGGGAATATATCTTCTGATGCAAAAAAAACAGATTCAGACGGGTTCAAGGAAATAAGATTATTTTTATTACACATAATTATTTATATAGGATACGGACACCACACCCGATGCATCTGTCAGTGTCAATTTCAACAACGTTATCGATAATTTTCACAGCATTCATGGGGCATTTTTTTATACATAGACCACACCTGAAAAAAGGTATTTTAGCAGGTCGAGTTCTATTCCCGATTCTGTTTCAGGAAATCGATATGGCATATTTTTATCAATATGACAGTGGCGTTGACGATATAAATCATGATGAGTGTCCATTGGTTTTACCTAAAAATCATATTTATAATAACATTTCATAAAGTGCTATCAGTTAATCCCAAAATCTTTTGCAATATTTATGGCTGAAGTGACCGCATCGTCATGAAGACCTAAACCAAAATAACTGCCACAATAATATGAATTCATTGTGCCATTTAAAGAAGGAAGCTCCTTAATTGTCTTGAATGAATCAAAATCATAAATAGGCGTCCGGAAATATTTCTCAAAATCAATCAGTTCCTTCTTTATCGGGAAATTAGGATGTTGTGTTCCAAAATATTCACTTTTATTTGAAACAGCAGGGCTGAACATCCAACTGCATAATGATATTGAAAAATGTGGATGGCCATTTCTTGTGGATTGAAGACATGTCCACGATTGGCATAGCTCTCTTGGGGGGAAATTGGATTTATCTTTATGGACGACCATCAAACCTTCCTTGTATTTCCATTTTCCAAGCAATCTTTTTTCATCATGGGTCGGATTTTCAAGCAGTGACAGCGCTTGATCCGCATTGCATGCAAAGACAATGAAATCGAAGGTGGATTCTTTCCCATCTTTCATTTTAAGTCTCACGTTTCCATTATTTCTTGCGATGCTCTTTATCTTTGAATTGAAACTTATTTTATTCTGGTAGCTTGCTGCCAGAGCATCCACGTAGCTTTTTGTGAAATTTTTAGGGAAATAGAGGCCTATCATCTGTGGCAACGGCTCAAATTGTCTCATTTTTTTTATTTTACCGATGAAAAATTCAGCAGGACCGTCAAGGATTTCTTCATAGTACATTGATGAAAGCAAGCACAACGGTGCCATAAAGAAAATTTGACCCATTTTATTCAGTTCTGGCATGAGCTTAAAAGCCTCTAACATGGAAAGGTCTTTCAATTTTCCTTCTTCGAATAGGTTTACAAGTTTTTTCATGGCAAAAACCGTCTTGCTGATTGAGTAATCGCGGGCGGATGAGCGATAAAGCGCAAATTTTTGAGCGATTAATCCCTTTAAATTCAGGGGTGTTAGATAAATACCATCGCGGGTTTCCAAATTATGTATGGATAACAATGACTTAGCAGGCTGCCTGACCATTTTGACATTTAAGTGTTTGCATAGTTTAAGAAAATTCTGTGACACAAAACGGCTATACCCGCCAACGGCTATATCCAGCAGATCACCACTTTGGGTCTTGTGAGTATAAGCATTGCCACCAATCCGACTTTCCTTTTCGAATAATGTGATATCATACTTTTGGTTTAATAAATAAGCAGCTGTTAAACCACCGATACCCCCCCCGACGATGGCGATTTTTTTGTTCATCTTGGTCCCTTTAACCATGTCTGCTTTTTTTGAAATTGTCTTCTTACGATAATAAGCATAACATAATAAATATTTATAATATTTCAGGATGAAAAAAAATTACTGGGCACCTCCTTCAAAATAAGTGACTTTAACATAATGAAAAAGTTTTGTGCCAGTGGTCACATGAGAATAATCTTCATATATGGTATCATTCGCGCCCCAGGTATTTCCATGCCCGATTATTTCGGAATCCGTTTCCTGCCCGTTTGCTAATTGATCCATATCTAAGGAGGCTTTCCAGACAATAGAGGGTTGACCGTTTGTTGGATGAAAACCATAGTAAACATTCAGATCCATAGATTCATTGACTTCAGAGTAAACATTAATTTTCTTGTTATTTATATTTTCAGGTACCTGGCAGTAGATTGTAAACAGCGCCCCAATGGGTGTCGCGCCTGACACAGCATCAATATCTAAATCCGTTTCCTTTTTTCTGGTTCCACTCCATACAGGGGTGGCTTCAGGCCGTCGGACCAGGGTACCGCCAAACCAAACCCATTGATTCTTTCCTGTTCCCCGTGTAACAAAAGCAGTATGGTAACCCAACTCTCCATCGTCATTTTCATACTCTATCCAGATTGCAAATTGGGGGTATAAAACATTAAAATGGTATGCGGCAGGATTGAAGGAAACAGAAATAGCCAGGTAAGGCTTTTCAAAATCAATGGTATCTTGTCCTTTCTCCGTTTCACTTTTAAGATCACAACCTACAAAACTCATAAAAATAATCATTAAACCGATAAGTAATCTCTTCATAATACGCTCCTTTTACTATTGCTTTGCAAAAATGCCGTAAACATATGTCTGATATGTTGTGTACTTCCCATTCTTGCAAAGTTTTGACCTGATTTTCTCCACCACTTGCTTTTTAAAGAAATCTGCATCTGTAAACATCTGCATGGCACCTGCTATATCACCGGTGTTTAAAAGCCAGTCCAACATCTCTTCCGGAGTATCGAATGACAGTTCAACAAAACCGTCTTCCATTTTAACAGGAGTAAAACCGTACTTTCCGACCTTCTTTTTGAGTTCTTCGAGGCTTTCCGGCAGAAAACATGAAATATCGAGAACACCCTTTACCATGTCCGGATATTCAGCAAGAATTTCCATGATGCACGATTCTACCTCAATAATTGTGCCCCGTTTACTGACCGCAAGAGCCAACTGGCCATGGGGTTTAAGGGCTCTGTGAATATTTGTGAAAAAGGGGTCCTGGGGGACGTACTCAAGCGCCCACGTGCAAAAAACGCCATCATAGTGAGCGTCAGGGGCCTCTTTCAGGTGCTCGATACCATCCACATTCAGAAAGTTTACGCGTTCATCTTTTATTCTGTTTTTGCAGATTTCTATCATATTCGTGGAAAGGTCAATACCGGTTATTTTATACTCATCATGACCGATGGCTTTCATTAGATTGCTTGTCACGTAACCGGTTCCGCAACCGAAATCGAGGAAGTTCCAAGGCCTTGAATTTGAGGCAATATAGTCAAGATCAACGATTTTATCCGACACAATCCCCATTCTCTCATTCCATTGATCAAAACATTCCGCTGCCATATCATAGGATGCCTTGAAATCACTTGAATCAATGATAGTGACTTTGTTTGTGAGATGCCTGTAGGATATTTTTGAAAGGCTTTTAAACTGTTGCCACAAACTGACGTCCAGTCGTTTGTTGATGAAGTAGTCCCATCCCATCTTTGAATATACTTTAATTTGATCAAGATTCATTAATGCTCCTCCGTATTTTTAAAATTGTGTTACGATCGTGTCATATTTTGTTTAACTGGTTAAAAAATCACTGCTTAGTTTTAAAAGATTCATGGAGTATTCACTGGCTGATGTTGAGTTTTCCCATAAGTTACGTGCTTCGGTGCTTGGAAATAATTTTTTGTTGATAAAAACACCCTTTCTGGAATTGATTTCCGGGTAAACGGTTCCGGCTTTTACAGGGCTGAAATGATTTGAATGCATTTCATTAAGGAAGGCGTCTTCCTTTTCAGGTGGAATCGTAAAGCAGAGTTCAAATTCTCCGTGAATTCCGGATAAAAAAGTTAAGGGCGGTGTACCGAATTCTGCCATCATCATTACGGCTGGATGGCAGATCGAATCAATGGCATCAATGTTGATGGCCACTGAATTTAATCGAAACAGACTGTCTACGGTAAATATAAAACCATCACTGGTATCCATACAGGATGTGGCATATTTTGATATGATCGTTGCTTCCTTTATTCTTGCCATGGGCTTGAAAGGATATTTATCCAGGAGATCAGGAAATAGTAATTTGATCGCGACAAAGGCGTTACCCAAACCTGCGGGACCGGTTAAATAAACAAGATCTCCGGGATTCATCCCTATTCGTTTCATCACACTGTTTTTATCCACAAGACCCAGGGCTGTTGCACCAAGGGCCGGAACACCTGTATTATAATCCCCTCCGATGGAGCCGCATTCGTGTACGTGACAGGCCTCAGCCATTCCTTGAATGATTTTTTCAATAAAATCCTTGTCCCAATCCGGAGAAACCGTCATGGACAGCAACATACCGATAGGTTTTGCGCCAACGGCAGCTATATCACTTAAATTTACAACCATGGCCATCCAGCCCATAAAATGCGGATCTGAATATAGCCCTTCTGTAATTTCCTCGGATATGATGTCTGTCGTTACCGCCAGGTAGTTTGTGTCAAGGCCAACATCAAGGATTTCTGAATCACTGGTATGGGTTTGATTGACCGAATAGGGAGACCGGGGAAGAATTTTTGCAAACTTGCTGATCAGCGCCATCTCGGAAATTTCATTCATCATCTCGTTTACTGACATACAGTTAACCCGCCTTTTATCAATTTTATAGAAACTTTTTTTACCATCCGGACCTCACCGTCCATTTCAAAGGTCGTTTTATCATCAACGCATACGGTAACTTCTTGTGCATTCCATGATTTTGTTTTCGGCTGGTTGTAGAACCGGTGCCTCAACAGATTGAACGTTGAGATAAATTGTTCTGATTTATTCATATTTTCGGACAGGTTAATGCAAAAATAATCACTTTGAGGCGTGACTTCGGTATCGTATTTAAAACTACCTGCAAAATTGGGATAGATAAGAAAACCAAGATTTGAAATTTCTGTATGATAGTTCTGCTTGTGGATCTCCAGTTTCGCTTTAAAATTTTTATAGTTCAAAAATACATGTAAACCGCAATAGTAGATACAACCGTCGACCCACCTGGGCTTCAACCAGTTTGCAAAGGCACCACCGTTGTTAAACGTGTAATTGACATCAGCGGTTGCCCCCATGCTGCCATTTATAATGAAATATTCTGAAACCGATTGACCGGTATCTGTGATGTAATCTGCCTGAGCGACATTGTGTTCAATCGGGTTTGTAAAATCAATTTTTATGGGTATGCCTTTAATCAAATTTGATTTGGACATGGGTTTGTGAAAATCATTGCTTGAGCCCAGTCCGATTGCACCAAAAATGACTTCTTTTCTTGTCGGTTCAGGGAGTCTCATCATTGCATTTGCCAGTGAATGAACCGTCCCGTCTCCGCCACCTGCGATAAATGTTTTTTCTCCTTTCTCAATATGCTCGTTCAAAGAGTCCAATGGATCTTTCGGGATGTCTTCAATGACAATATCAGATCCCATTCTTTCTGCTTTTTTGCAAAGACCATCATAAATTTTGCTGAGTTTCTTTCTGCCGGTGTGATTATTAACAGCCGGATTCAAATAAATAATCATTTTGCCTACCTGAGGTGCTTCTGATCTTAATACGCCTTTCGACTCAAATAAGAAGACGAAAGGCGGTTTTGATATCTTTTAAACTTGCGTCTTTTCGGGTCTTGCCTTTAAAACCTTTTCAAACATGATGTAATTGATCACAAGAAAGGGTATCCACCACGGTTTGAAAGCCACGATGATGACCGAACAATACAATATGAATGATCTTACTACTGTTGCGATGGGGCCGTTTGATTTCTCCTCGTCACGGATGATGTGAAGCTGGATTTGGGCGATGATGTTTAATACAGCCGTAACGATGAGGAGTAAAAGACTTACGTTTGCAGCAAATCCGCCATGGTTCAGCACCGGTTTAATTGCCAGGTAGGTAAAGAGGATTGACAGGCCCGCAAGAATATCACTGTAAACTGCACTGGCAAACCATCCGAATCTGACTTGGAACGTATTGTAATTTGTTGCGCGGTCTGCCGAAATATCTTTGAAATATCCGGCTACAACAAAATTGCAGTACGCGAAGAATACCAGAAGTACCGTGTAAATCATCGGCCAGGACGCCTCGGTTGGCGAAAAAAACGATTTCATGAATTCAAAGTTAGGATCCATCATTCTGCCACCAATGGGTATCATTGCAGCAATCCATGAGTTCCATGGCGGTCCTCCCCACCAGGTTCGCTTGAAAAAGACATAGGTTGAAAGCCCCAGAACCAGTATCAGGCATGGCGCAATAAGCCAGGGATTAATGTATGCCATGATAAGCCCGCCACATGTGATCAGCACAAAGCTCACCATAAATACGGCCCCCTTTGTTATCTCCCCCCTGACCAAAGGCCGGTATGGTGAGGATATGGCATCGGTATCGGTTTGAAATACATCTGTCATGGCCTGGCATACGCCATAGGAAAGAAAAAAAGCCGGAAATACGAATAAAAGATGCAAATAGTTCGTATCAGGAATATGGGCCATACCAACCAACGCTGCTGTTCCTGATATGAACAGGAGATATGGGCGCATATGGATCCAGTATTTTTTCCAGAATTCAGCTTGGTAGACAGGAAAAGGGGTAATTGATGAATGGTTGTCATAACATGTGTCTTTTACGTTCATTTCGAGACTCCTCGTTTAAAAGTATCATAAAGATAATTATCTTAAATTTCTTATAATGAGACCTATGATTTATTGTTTGCTCATTAATCCGCATTCCCTTCCTACGGTGTCGAGCACATTGAGCAAATGATCCATATCCTTCCGGGTATGCGTGCTCATGACGCTGACCCTGATTCGTGGTCGTGTGACGATGGGGAATACTACCGTATTCAGAAAAATTCCTGCCAGCTCAATTTCACGGGAAAGTTTCACAATGTCCACATTGTTTGGAATATATATGGGAATAATGGCCGAATCGGTTTCAACATCAAGCCCGATAGCCCTCATCCCTTTAACCAGATAATCGACATTTTCCCGAAGCGCATCGAACATTTGCGGATTCTCTTCCATGACCTCTATTCCTGCCAGGATCGACGCCACATGAACAGGCGCCAAGGATGCTGAAAAAAGATACGTCTTTGAAAAAAATCTGAGATAATCGATGATGCAGCGTTTGCCTGCCAGGAAACCACCGGTGGATGCAAGAGCCTTGCTAAAAGAACCCATGATCAGGTCTACTTTCCCTTCAAGACCATATAATTCAACAATACCATGGCCTTTTTTCCCGACAACCCCTGTTCCGTGAGCGTCGTCAATGACCAGAAAACCGCCATGGGCCTTGGTCACTTCATAGATCTTGTCCAGGGGCGGTACGTCGCCGTCCATGGAGTATACACCTTCGATGACCACATACTTGTTGACCTTCCCGAGTTCTTCGGCCTTGATCAGATTTTTTTCGAGATCATGGACATCGCTGTGGGCAAACAGCCATTTCTCACCATTTGAAATCCTGGCGCCTTCAACGATCGATGAATGGGCCAGCTCATCCCGAATAATGACATCGTTCTTGTGGACAAGGGCGGTAAGCCATCCCAGATTTGCAGAAAACCCAGAGGAGTAGATCACCGCATCCTCGGATCCTTTCATTCTGGCAAGCGCCTGATCCAGTTTTTTGTGCAGGGTTGTTGTCCCGTTTCCCATGGGGGGGCCACCCAGGCCTACGCCGAATTCATCGATATAGGCGGTCATTTTTCGCCTGACTTCAGGATTGTTGGCAAGGCCCAGGTAGTTGTTGGCACCGAACATCACAACATTCCGCAATTCGCCGGTAACATGGTCTCTGATTGTCATGTTTGTATCGTGAGGAGATACAACTTCCCGCATCACCGGCGCACCTTCTGCAAGATGTTGATGGAATGCAGCGGAAAACAATCCTGTTTTTTCATAAATTGGTGAATTCTCGAGCCGATTAAAGAATGCCATTCCTTCAAAAACAGCATCATTGTTCATTTTGCTGGAACCGTCAGATTTGCCTGAAAGACTATCCGGCAGACTGACTGTTCCTTTTAGCGAATCAATAGCCATGGCCATGGTTTTTACCGTTTGATGCTCGAATATGACCTGGACAGATAGTTCAATGTTGAATTCTTCATGGATCCGTGCGGCCAATTTAGCCGCTTTGAGGGAATCACCACCGAGGTTGAAAAAATTTTCAAATTTCCCGATGTTCTCCATTCCCATGATTTCTTTCCAGAGCTTTATCAGGCGGATTTCCGTTTCAGTCAGCTCAATGCTCTGATCCGTGTTAAGGGATTCACTCATCTGAGAGGCATCATTAGCTGTCACGATGGTTGTGCACCGATTATCCTGGAATAGATTTCGAAGCTCAAAACGTTTTATCTTTGCTGTATGGGTCCTGGGAATTTCTTTGACAGATGCAAGAATATCAATTTTGATACCGATTGTTTTCAGAAGTGCATTGTTGATATGGGAAAGCATGACACAGAGCGCTTCCTTTGGCTCATTGGTTTTGGCAAACAGGATGACACTTTCCGAATCACTGTCCGGGTCCTTGTATCCCAGGGTGGCAAAATCGAGAACAGCTAAACCGGGTATATGGGAGATGGTGTCTTCTATGTCGTTCAGGTAGAGGTTTTGACCGTTAACAAAGATAATATCTTTCTGTCTTCCGGTTATCACGAGCCTGCCATTGATGAGAAATCCCATGTCACCGGTTCTAAGCCAGCCGTCGCAGAAGAGATCTTCATTTGCCTTGGGATTATTATAATAGCCTTTTGTAATCGTGGGACCTTTAAGTTGAATATGGCCCACTGTCTTCTCATGGGCAATGTTATCATTATCATCGACAATACGGATGGACAACCCTTGACATGGGACACCAAGGTCCGGGAGATCGATACTGTTCTCTTCCGATGTGGCGGGTATGATTTTGCTTTCCCGGAAAAATGCATCCTTTTCCACCCGATGAAACATGGGGAGTTCGGACAGCTTTGAGGCGGTAATACCACTTGCCGTTTCTGTCATCCCGTAACCGAAACACATGGCCTTTGGATCAAGTCCGTATGTGCTGAACTTATCAATAAATTTTCTTGCAGCCATAACAGACACGGGTTCTGATCCATTCCCGATCATCTTGATACAGGACAGATCAATACCCTTCATATCGTTTTCTGTGATCTGGGTGGTCAGCCATTTTATGGCAAAATTGGGGCAAGGGATATAGGATATTCTATAACGATGAACCAACCTCAGAAACAGGGCGGGATTTTCGATAAAAAGCCGGGGTTTTATGGTTATCTGGTTCATTCCATTAATTAAGGGGCCCAGATGAAACATGATGATGCCGATGACGTGCGAATAAGGCATCCAGTTTCCCAAAACGATTTCATCAAAACGCATATCAAGATTTGCCGAAACCATATCTCCTTTAATCATCTTAAATGAATCAAGCAGATATTTGCCTGGTTTTGTGCTGTTTAGCTTGTCTCCAATCAATGAACCTGAAAGGCTTTTCTCTATTTTTTTTGAATGATTGTCCCCATTTTTTTTAAGAATCTTTCGGCGAAAAACATTCGAATTAAAGCCAAGAAGAACGGTTCGAAAATCGTTTTCAGGCACATCGGCAAAGTGCATAGCCCCTAATTCCAATGCAGATATAATATTTTTATGGCTAAGCATGACCCCTTTCGGATCTCCGGTAGCGCCTGAGGAATATATGAGAAGGGCTGTATCATCCGGCTTTGGTCTATGAATTTTTTTATCCGGTGGGGAGTTCCATCTCAGGTCTGAAAATTCGTAAACAATCGAATTCTTGAAGTCTTCTTTTTTCCGGTCGGTGATGATGCAGGGATTGTTAAGTGTTCTATATACTCTTTCCAGTCTTTCTCCGCTTTCGATCATTGAACCGTCCTCAGGCGTAGGTAACGGAACAGGAATAAATCCTCCCAGAATTGCTCCCCAGAAGGACGACAGAAATGCAGAAGGATCTTCAATCTGAAGAACGACCTCATCTCCCGGGGTCAATCCCTTGCTCCTAAGCCCTCCCAACACACACTTTGCACTATGATAAAGCTCGGCATAGGTCTGGGTATGGGCCGTTTCATCCGGGTCGATATTGATAATCCCTTTGTCCGGGAAAATGGCAGTTGTCAGTTTAATAACATTGGGAAGCGTTCTGACAATCAAGGGCATCACCTGAAATTTACCGCCTGCAGCCCCTTTGGTAACAGCAGTGAAGGGGGGTGCTGTTTGACCTATAGGTTCGTTGCGAGCAGTACTTATTTGCTTCATATTCGAACTATCAGTCATCATATATGTAGAACTCATATAACCTCCTTAGTTATTCAATGAATTTTCTCTGTTTTTTTTAATTGGGAATCGTTTATTTTTAACCCCAAAATACGCCAGTATATCCTTCCCATTTTGCCGACAGGGCAGATGGTCAGCGGACAAATAATGCATGCCAATCGGGTTATTGTGCCAACCATGAGGAGAAAGGACAAACAATATAAAATAGTGAACCCATACATTTTATATTGCAGGAAATAATAGAGTGGATAAAGAAAGAGTATTCCCCAGAACAAGGTATCGATCCACAGGCCGATGATCATGGATTTATTTTCCTGTTTTTTATGCATAAAAGGAACGAGCTTACCAAAGAAAGACGAACAATTTTTTCCGTAATAAGGGCATCTGGCACATACAAGGTAACGAATTCCGTAAATTTTGATTCCGGCAAGGACCAACCATACGAAAAAATACACATATCCTAAATGAGCCACGCCAAAGGCGCCGATGCCAAAGAAAAAAAGGATCGGTAAAGCCGTAATCTTGCTGACCGTTGAATGCCAGGGGGGATCTTCCGGGCAATGGCAGCCGTCTTGAATAATGAATTTCTGGGAATGATTACCTGTTGGTTTTTCTATCATGGTTTTTTCCTGACACTGATGAATAATTTTTTAATTTTTTTTTGCCCAGTTGAATGATGCATTCCTTTACACATTCTCGGTGACGCCTGCAAGTTTTTCATTTGAAAATTTTCCAACCTCTAATTTACTTGATTTGTCGAATTGTAATATCAGTGACGGTAATAGAAGGAGATCTGCCAATAGCGCCATCATAATGTTAAAAGCCGTTAACAAACCAAAGGTTTCATACGGTTTATATGATCCGAGACTCAAAACGACGAATCCCAGGGCTAAAATTATTGACGTACTGATAATGGACATACCCACATTTTTATATGTCATGAGAATAGACGATTCAACAGACTTACCTGATGCGATATTTCGTCTGAACCATACAATAAAGTGAACTGTATCATCGACATTGATTCCCAATGTAACACAGACGATCATGACTGTTAAGGTATCAAACGGTATTTTAAGCCATCCCATCAAACCGATGGTCAGTAAAATCGGAAGGATGTTCGGGACCATGCTTATGACCGCAAGTTTTATGCCTTTGCTTATATAGACCATCATCAGGAAGATGGTGATACATGCGAACAGGAAACTCGACATAAAACTCTCTTTGAGATTTTCATCAAGAGACATCCATAAACTGCTTGTACCGGTAATAATGTAGGTGTAGTCCTGACCGAGAATCTTTGTAAGATTATAGTTCAAATCGTTCAGGTATGCCTCTCTTTGTTCAAGGGCATTGTTGTATATCTGGTAGGTTATTCTAGCTTTCTTTTTATCTAAAGAAATGAATCTGTCAGTGATTTCCGGATCACCAAGCTCATAATAATCAATGATGGTTTCCTTGGTTTCAGGCAGTGTGTAAAATTGATTGTCATCCTTATTAAAGGCCTTGTTTACCTCCTTAAGATAATTATTGATGGAAAAAGAGGATGAAACGAATTTTCTCTCTTCAAGTGTGTCAAAATATTTCTGAATTTCTTCAATTTTTGCAAGACCCTCGGGACTTTCGAAATCATTTTTTTCAGAGTTGGCAGTAACAACAACTTCGGAGTTCATAGTCCCGCCCAGATTCTCCTCTATAAATTTTAAATCTATGACCATTGGGTTATCTTCTTTAAAGACATTCATGGTGTTTGCTTTAAACGTCACTCTTAAAGTCCCGAATATAGATAATATCACCAGTATGACCGATGCGATCTTGATGAATGTTGCACGTTTTACTGCAAATCCTCCCAGTATGGACAAAAATTTATCTTTTGAAGACTGCTGATCCTTATGAAGTAAGTCACCTGTTTCATTCTTTTTATAAAGCAGCAAAAGTGCTGCAGGAAAAAATGTTATTGTCAGTGCAAAAGCGATCATCGTTCCTATTGCCGTATAAAGACCAAGGACTTGTATGGGCCTTATATTGGCTGTGAGAAATGACACGAAACCCACAGCTGTTGTCAGGCTGGTAAATAAGCAGGGTTGCCAGATCGCTTTTATGGTGCAAACGGTGGAACGGGAAAAATCATTTTTATTTTCAATTAGCTCGTCCTTGTAGTGTGCAATGAAATGTATTAGATCCGCCATTGACACATTGATTAAAACTGCCGCCATTATTGAGGTCACAAGATTGATCGATTCTCCTGCCATGGCAAACAAACCCAAAACCATGACATTGATAATAAGGAGGGTGAAAAAGCATATGGCGTTCAGGGCAAAACTTCTGAATAAGACCATGATCACCACGGCAGAGAGCAAAGTCATCAGTGGAAGCGTAATCGATAAATCTTTGACAGTGAGCGTGTTTTCCTCGGCTTCAAAAAATGGCACGCCGGTAAAATGAAGTTTAAGCCGACTACCTGCTATTTTTTCAGCAGTGGCTTTGATTTTGTCCATGAGAATGAGCTTTTGATTTGAATCACTGTGCTTCGCGAGTTCAAAGGCAATGGCCACTAAGGTTCCGTTTTTGGAAATTAATCGGCCGACGATACTTTTGTTGCCTAAGACTCTGTCTTTTACAATGGAAAGCGTGGCATCGTTGAGCAACCCTTCCGGAACAAGCTTCCTGTTTCCTAAGGAATCGTCTTCCAATGTGATGGATTCATCTTGTTCTGTAATGCTATAGACCCTATCCACACGGTCTAGTTTCTCAATGTTTTGAGAAATTTTTCTGATAATTTCGATGACTTCGTTTGAGAAAACATGATCATCTTGAAAAATAATTAATCCTAATTCTTCATTGCCAAAAGTATCTTGAAATGCATTGTACTCAAGGAGCTTGGGATCATTATGCCTGAAATAGACATCAGCGGTATGATTGAAAGTGATGTTTTTGCAAAAAGAACCTAGTGCTATGGTCAATAATAGTGTAAAAAGCAATACCGATTTGTATCGGGATACGATCAAACTGATAAAACGGTTCATTAACGGTTATTCCTTTTGATTAATCCATTCTTTAAATTTTTTTATCCAACGACTTTTGGAATCATCCCTCTGATGATCTTGTCCGTTCACGGCGTGCAGGAATTTAACCGTGCTTTCCGATGGATTTTCGATGTTTTTCAATACGTTAAATATCACGGCACGGTATTCAGACGTCCCGGTTTTTTTCTGCCATGTCTGAACAACATTCTTCAGCACTAAGTTCGAAGGATTCGGCACCTCATCTTCGAGGGGAGGTCCTAGCGCGTTGATGGCGTTCATGGCATATTTTCTTCTTTCAGCATAGGGCATGGCGATAAGTTCATCCGGAAAAATAGGCTTGCCCAGATAGTAATCCTGTTTGCAATATCCGTATGGGAAATCGATGGTGGATTCCATTTCTTCAACAGGGAGTCCACCGAAAAATCTTACGGGGATGATGGGGAGATTAAGATTGATGGCAAGGTCTATAAAAACCGAACTCAAAGTTTTCACCGGCTGCCTGCATCTAAATCCCAGCTTGCCTTCTACATGAAGAAAAACAGAAATGCCTTCTTCTGTAATCATTTTTTTAAAATTATCCAGAATAGTAAACATGGACGCTCTGTCACCCTGGTCGAAGTATACGATATTTTTCGGGTAGTTGACTTCCGGATAACTGTAGAGCAATTCGTTTAACGGGCCCATCCACCCCTTTCGATGATCTGCGTTGGCAATGGCCACCATTCTGTTGTCGGTCAGCACCTGTGCGAGTCCGGGAAACAGCATGGATTCTATCTGGACCTGATGGTTTGCAAGATAAATGACATTATTTCCCCTAACAGCCGCAAATTCGTAGGGATCATCCAGAATCACCCGGTTAACGAAGGTCTTGCAAAGTCCCCGACAAAGATCTTCCCCTAACCAGGGTTCGTATCCGATGAGATTCCGTCCGTAGGTAAGAATTTTATCCATGTCAAGACAGGTATTTTGCAGAGAGACAACAGATTTTCCGCTTGCCTTGTCTATAGAAACGGGAAAGCGGTTTAAAGGCATGTTTTTTGAGAATGCTGTTTGCCCGTCGTCAGACACGGTTACCATGGACACAGGAACCCCTATATCCCTGGCAAGGGATTCCATTCCTTCACAATTAGAGCTATTATTGTCACGCTTTATAAGACGGAGTGTTTTTTTCATGTCGTTTGTTTCTGGCTTTCTGGAAGGATCAAATTCACCCGATACAATTTTAATGGATTTATAGTCGAATTCAAAACCGTGTTTGATAGCCGACGGCTTTTTCTCTGTATGATTGGCAAGCGGATAGGGAAAGTAGCCAAGTGGGGAATCCGGCACAATACATATCCCAAGACGCCTGATATGAAGACTCTTACGACCGTCACACGTGGCCACAAGATCGGCAAATACAGTCGGGAAGCGGCCATCCACCAGAATGACTTCTTCGATAAACGCTTCATAGCGTATACACCGACTCGAAGGGGTAACCTGACTACGGCATTTTACTTTATAAACTTCATTGGGAACTGGCTCGAAACGCCAACCATCACGCGTGATGGTAAAGCCCATGGCTGTCAAATAAAATGCAAGGGTCTGCATGCAGGCTTCAACCATAAGGGTTTCGGGCATGCATGAATCATTTTTAAAATGCCCTGTCAAGAACCAGTCATCCGGAGATATTTTGTTTTCAACCCGAATATATCCGCGTCCCCAAGGGCCACCCCTGGGATCAAAACAGGTGACCGCATGCAAAAGACACATCATGCCCGAAGATATACTGGGAGTCTTTGTGTGGGAGGCCAGAATTTCAAATCCATCTCCGAAACACTCATAAGCCCGTCCTTCGGAAAATGCCTTAACCTGATCTTTGGAAAATTGATTTCGGGTGCAGACAACTTCAGGGGGGGCGACAACTGATTCTTCCAGTGACTTGTGCCCCCCTGTCTCAGGCTCCCAGATGACGCCTTTGGCATTCCCGGCTGCCTGAGGGGTGACAAATGCGGCCTGTCCGTTACGCACAGAAAGACGGAGTTCATTATTGACCCTGCAGTCATAGTGAAAGAAGAATATTTGTTGATCGCCTATATTGGCATGTCCATCCAAATGGATCTGATAACAGAGGATATCTCCAACCTTGGGAGGCGCCCCGTAGAACATGAGATCACAGCCGAGCAGACGGTATTCCCGCTCACCCTTGTTTGGTAGAAAATCTATCTCCAGATAGGAAATCAGTATAAGATCGCACAGACCTGATTCAATCATAATCCCTCCAGGCATGTAAATATCATGGAGATACCAGGCATTTTCTGTGACATCAGTCTCTGTCCAAATGATGCCCTTTCCCATGGACCCGGGAATCACGTCGATACCTGTAATCCGGTCTACGAGAAGCAGAGGCTCTTCCGGAAGTCTGGTGTGGGGATCATATTTGTTGTTTGGCTCAAACAGAGGTTTTAACACTTTTACAAAGGACCAGTTCAGATATTTTGCTTCAGGGAAAATATCCGCATTTGAAGCAAAATTCCTGAGTTGGTCCTTAATAAACGACGGGCACTTTGGCTCGATTTTCACGGGGTTTTCAAACTGCCGTCTCAAGGCATCCATGGCGGTGAATTTTTTTTGAGCCTTTGCGTCTGCTATTTTAGCGACCCTTAACTCCGGCTTGGAATTTAGATTTTCCATTCTCTCCTCCGATAATTTCGAGCCCAAACAACAATACCCTGATTGTTACTATATATTATTGCCAGTTACCACCGTTGTGAGCATGACCTTCTGCCCAGCAAAAGGGTATTGACAGTTGACAAATAATTTGCGAATTTTTTCGCATAATTCGCAAAAGCTATTCTTACAGAAATGATCAAGCGCGTGTTTAATGAGAACGCAACAAAACTGGTATTGTTTACTATTTCGATTATCTCTGCGTTAAAAAAGCTCATGGAATCATCCGTACTCCTCCGGTACAGCTCAACCTGAACCATGCATATATACAAACCGCATAAAAGTTAGAATTGACCGCCTTTTCTTCAGCCTGCATCAGTTCTATCATGCAGATAGACAGCGTTTTTCCTGAACAGCCCGCAAAAAGAGACAACTGTTTTCAGGGCCGAAGTATGGCGCCTTTTCAACCGTGTTTGTGTTAATTTTTAATTGCACACATTGCAATACTTCTTGTTGGGATTGAGTCAATCTTATTTTAAACTGTATTGAATTGTCAACATAAAAAAAAATTATTTAACGTTCATTCAGGCATATTTTTATTCAAACTATACACAATAAAAATTTTCGTGGAATGCCATATCAATTGAATAGAATTTAATTCTAGAATATTTCTCTAATCATCTGGCAGACACTTTCAGTATCCGGACAAGAATCATCCCTGTTGTTTGAAGTGTGCATGCTTTTCCGAGCCAACTTGACAACCGGGTCATTTTAATAATTTTAATCATAGGAGGTATGTATTATGGAATCATCCGTATTTAAAGCAGCCGCTGAAACCGTCATCCAGGCAGGACCTATTCCCATCATTGTCAATGAGACACTTCTGGAACTTCTGGAAACGATCATGACAAAAGACCAGGCCCGTTTTATCAATATCTTCGACAAGCCATTAAATCTGGACGAAATCCGGTCTCAATCCGACCTGAAAGATGACGCCCTTGAAGACATGTTGAGCGGACTGATGGACAACGGTATCATTACCGGTATGCCAAGCCGGGGCGATGGTACAGTCGTATATCGCCTGCTCCCCCTCATACCGGGCATGTTCGAATTCACCCTGATGCGTGGCGAAACCGGTCCCAAGCAGAAAAAGCTGGCACACCTGTTCCACCAATTGTTCAACGAACTCGCAGATATGGTTCAAAAAAACTATGACGCCCTTTTGCCGGTTTTTCAGTCCGTACCCGCCCTGACCCGTGTGATCCCGGTGGAAAAAGAAATCGATCAAAAATTTGAAGCTATCATGCCCTATGAGGATGTCAAAAATCGACAAGGATGAAATGGCCATCTGCAATTGCTGCAAATGCTGCTGTGAAACCTTTCAGCTCTATTACCGTGGCAGTGCGCCCACGGTGACATACACGGCTTATCTGGCAAAAATTGACGGGGAGATATGCACAGCCTGCGAAGTATGTGCGGAGAAATGCCCCATGGAAGCCATTGCAATTGATCAGGCATGCGCACACATCGACGAAAAGAGATGTATCGGGTGTGGTGTATGTGCTTATCATTGCCCTGCCGGTGCAGCAGTGCTTGAAAGAACCGGGCAAAGGTCAGTATTTGTTCCTCCGCCCAGGTTTTCATAAAATAACAAGGGGAGGAATAACTGTCCTGTTATCTCCTCCCCTTGTTAAAAAAAAATTCCCGGCTGGTTATTCCAGATTCACATTCGGCACAAGACTCCAGATACCGCATGGGCATGCGCCTTCGCAGAATCCGCAACCAATGCACCGATCCGGATCGACCATGTATTCGAATTTGTCGGTTTCATTCTGTTTTCGCTTGATGGCTGCCTGCGGGCAGATTGCCACACAGATGCCGCAGTCTCTGCACGATCCGCAGGACGAGCATTGGGAACCGCAATGTTTTGTGCCTTCAAATCCGGTGGTTCTGGAATCGAAATATTCCAGGCTGATCCTTCCTTTATTGATGATTGTAAACGTCTCCAGTTCCGGTGGTTTGCCGTTAAACAGATCTGTAATGGCCTGGGCAGCCTTTCTACCCGCACCGATGGCGTCGGTTAAAAGACCTGGTTTTACGATGTCACCAATGGCAAAAATCTTTTTATGGGTGGTCTGAAAAAAGTTGTTTACCTTTACATATCCCCTGTCCAGTTCCACAGTTTCAGGCAGAAAGTCCGTATCCGGCACATCGCCTATGGAGATGACAACCGTGTCTGCCGGAAGAACTTCTCCGGAAGTCAGAACCACGCCTTCCTTTGTGATCTCCTTTGTAAATAACGGCCATCTGAATCTGGCGCCAACCGCTTCCGCATCTTCCCGTTCCTTGCCAAAAGAAGCGGGTTCCTGGACATCGATGAGAAGGATATCTTGAGCCCCCAGTCGTGAGGCCTCAGTGGCCACATCACACCCCACGTTTCCGGCACCGATAATCACGATTCTCTTGCCCGGATCGATGTCATTCTTCTTGGCGCGGGAGAGAAAATCAAGGGACTTGATCATCAACTCATTTCCGGGAACCGGTAGTACTCTGGGTTTTTGTGCACCTGCAGCCACAACAATATAGTCGTGTTCCTTGATCAGCTTTTCTGTATCCTTGAGTGTCAGTTTCTTTTCAAGGGAAACATGAGGGATGACGGATTTCACTCTTTCAAGTTCGGAATCGAGTACTTTTTTCGGTATCCGGCTTTCAGGGATGACGGATGCGATCTTCCCGCCTAGGGTCTTGGCCCTGTCGTAGATCACTGTTTCATGACCATTCTGCCGCAATTGCCAGGCCACAGAAATACCTGCAGGCCCACCGCCAATCACCGCCACTTTTTTGCCGCTTTTTTCAGGCAAAGAAGGCATCTTGGCATCGATGCTCGCCTTTCCCAGAACCGTAACATCGATAGGCGTCATCAATGCATTTTTCCGGGTACACCCCTCCATGCAGAGATTGGGACACAGATAACCGCACACAGTGGCTGCAAATGGCGTATATTGCAAAGACAAATCGATGGCTTCCTCGATCCGGCCTTCTCTCACCAGGGCCCATCTCTTGTTCACAGGAATGCCGGTAGGACAATTCCCCACACAGGGTGCTATATATTTTTCGTTTTCCCAAACCGGCACGTATCGTCTCAATGTACCGGTGGTAATTAACGGAACCTGGCTGTTGTCCATGGATGTCAAATCCCCTATCAGGCCGCCTTTTCCCAGTTCCTTGTTCCAGACAGTCGCTCTGAAAGATGCCATGGATCTTTTTTCCGTATTCCCTTTTTCATGGGGAGACTTGGCGGAAATAAGTTGCCAGTCTTCTTTGACCAAGATGGTATTCACCAATTCCGGCCTATTAATTTTCTCAAGGTAGGCTTTTAGATTTTCTGTAAGCCATGTCCAGTCTTCTTCAGTAATTGGCGTCAGCTTGGCATCAGCCTTGCTGTAGGCGTTACATGGGCCTCTAAAAAAAACTTTTCCGCCGACCATGCCCACAAGCGGTCTGTAGCCAAGGACGTTTTCCGGAGTCTGTGGATTGACACCGCAAACAACGGCAATGCCGCCGGCCATGAATTCACCAAAGTAATCCCCAACAGACCCCATAACAAAAATTTGGGGCGGTTCAAACCGGGGGTTGCTTTTGGTCATGGTCATGCCACGGGCGCCGATGTTGCCTTTCACATAAATTTTTCCCTGGGCCATGGCATTGGCAAGGCCGTTTCCGGCATGGCCGTGAATGACAATCTCGGCGCCGGCATTGAGCCATCCCACATCATCCGACGCAGGCCCCATGATTTCTATTTTCGTGTTGGGGAATCCCAACGAGCCGACGCGCTGACCGGAATGTCCCGTAATTTTAATATGAACGGATTCATTACCTGCCTTCCAGAGCCTGCCACCGATACCATGCTGTCCGAATGCATAGATTTCCAGATAACGTTCTCCGGATGCTACTGCCTGTTGAATTTTTTCCTCAAGGATTCTGGATTCCAGACGAACGCCGTCTTCTTTTCCTGATATTTTAAAAACGTTTTTGCTATCCATATATGTCTCCAAAGCGACGAAACATTCTTATTTTTTTTACTGATCAATCGCGGCCTAAACGACATATTTGATCTTGAGTTTATCCGCCACATAATAATCATCTATGCCCAAAGCATCAGCCATGCCTATGGGCAGAGATGTTGATCTGCCCAGAGGAGCGACAATCTTTTTCAGTTCCGTGTCAAAACTCAAGAAAACATCCACAATACGCTGGGCCACATCTTCCGGGTTGAGTCGTCTGTAAAGACGGGGATCCTGAGAGGTTATGCCTTTGGGGCACAGCCCGACGTTGCAGATATTGCATCGATCGGCTTCCGATCCCAGGCATCCTGCGGCTGCCTGCATGATGTATTTACCGGTTTGCACGCCACTTGCTCCCATCAGAATCAACGCAGCGGCATTGGCAGCAAGGTTGCCGGCTTTTCCCACACCACCACCGGCGAACAAGGGGATCTCATTTTGTTTGCCAAGGGCCACCAGATTCAGGTAGCATTCCCTTAAATTGCTTGCGATGGGGTGCCCCATGGTATTCATGGATACGTTAAAGGCGGCGCCTGTTCCCCCATCCTCCCCATCGATGGCAAGCCCTGCAGCATAGGGATTTCGAGTCAAATTGTTCAATACCGCAAGAGACGTGGAGGATGCTGAAATTTTGGGATATACCGGCACTCTGAATCCCCAGGCCATATACATGGACTGAATCATTTTTGCCACAGACTCCTCGATGGAATATTGGGTCTGATGGGTTGGCGGGCTGGGAAGGCTCACCCCTGTGGGCACCCCTCTGATAGCTGCGATCAGTTTATTCACCTTATACCACATGAGAAGACCGCCGTCTCCGGGCTTTGCACCCTGACCATATTTGATTTCAATGGCGCAAGGGTCGACTTTCATTTCAGGTATGGCGTGAATAATTTCATCCCATCCAAAATATCCTGAAGCAATCTGCAAAATCACATATTGAAGGAATCTGCTTCGCAGCAACCGGGGCGGGCAGCCGCCTTCACCGGTGCACATGCGGACCGGCATGTTCAATTCCTCGTTCAGGTAGGCAACCCCCATCTGAAGTCCTTCCCACATGGTAGGAGACAAGGCGCCAAAAGACATACCGCCTATGATCAGAGGATATATTTCCCTGACAGGCGGAATCCAGCCGTTTTCGCGTAAATGCTTTAAACTGTCTTCCGGCGGAAGCACTCTCCCCAGGAGCGTTCTCAGCTCAAATTCATGACGGCCCGCATCGAGTGCAGGATCAGTCAGCATGGAAATACGGATGAACTTGATTCTGTCTAAAACACCGCCGACCACATTTCTTCGCCCGCCTCGTTTTCGGGGTTGTCCCCCCTGGTTGATGTGATAATCGAGTTTGCTGGGCTCATCCGTTTTCATGGGAATGATGGCGTCGTTTGGACAGACCATGGTGCACATGCCACACCCCACACAGGCATTTTCCGGTTCTGTCTTTTGTCTGATACCGTGGAATATGTTGTGTGAACTCGAAGATGCCTGATTCACGTCGATATTGATATTCATCACCCTTTTTCTGAACACACCCAGCCTGATGGCGCTCACCGGACAAATGGCCGTGCATTTGCCGCACAGCATGCATTTCTCCTTGCTCCACAAGATCTGCCAGGGCAGATCTTTTGTGCTCAACGAAGATGGGCCAATTTCTCTGTCTGTTGACATATTTTAACCTCCTTACGATCAGGACCAACTATAACCGTGTCCAGATGCATTGGTTGAAAATCTTTTGACTTGTCCCGATCCGGTATAACTGCATCCAGGCCGCATATTTCGGAAGAAAACGCATAAATCCCCGGACGGCCGCCAACAACTCCGGGACGAAGTTTTTTTCTGTCCTGGGCCATGAAAAGCGTATGATCCGGAATGCATCCCATGACGCAATTGGGCCCGTCTATGATCAGCCGTCGGCAGGATTGTTTCAACTGTTTTAAAAACGCCGAATTCGGGTGTCTGTTAATATCCTCCTCCTGAAGGGGGGTGATCACATGTTTGTAGGCATCCAGATCCAATCCGAGTTTTTTAATTGTATAATGAAGGATATGCGTAAAGACTTCCGAATCAGACTGAAAACCGGTATAGCCCGGAAACCCGCGGGACATCAGGAATTCCTTGATCGGGATGAATGCCGTGTTCTCCCCATTGGTCATTGTGGAATACCCTTCCACAAAAAACGGGTGGCATGCATACAGGTTGATGGCATAATTGGTGTTCTGCCTTCCCTGGGCCATGATAATTCTGGCCTGAAGCTCCGGTTTGTCAAGTTTGAGATACTTTCCAACGGTCATGGGATCGCCGATTTCCTTGATCATGATCACATCCGGCCAGAATGAAAACACAATCATATCATCCTTTTCTGCACCCATTTGCCGCAGTTCAAGCCGGATCAGCATCAATCTCTGACCTCGCTCCTCAAAGGTCAGGTCATCCCATTCCTGGGGGTATTCATAGGCTCTGATCAGGTAGACATCCCTTGAGGGTGTACCTTCCGGCGGGTCTTTTGGCACCCGGATGGACAGCTTGTATTTGGTCATGAAGCCCAAGTCCATCATGTAATTGTCCAGACGTTTCAATCCGTCTTCCGTAAAAATTCCGGAAAGGATGGGGGAATCCTTGATTCCCTCAAAAGGACCGCCAAGATCACGCAAAAACAACCCCACACCTGAACCGTCATGCCCTTCACGCATGACATCGAGAGCTTCCAGAGCAACCATTGGCGATAACGGTGTTTCGCTGGTTACCGCAAATAAACGACACATGATATATATCTCCTTCTAAACTTTACGACCGTCTGAATAACCTTAAAAAAACAAACCATTTATGTTGTTTTCCCCGTTAACCAGCGGTTATATTTGGCCATTCGAAAAGGCAACAGGACTTATTATCATACTTTTTTCTGTTTGGAAATTATTAATATCCATTTTATAAAATATTCTGAATGCCCTGGCCACCAATAAAAAAACCCGGACTGTATTGCCACAATCCGGGTTTCATGGTGATTCTTAGAAATAGCGACAAACAATTTAACCGATATGATCGAGAACAATCTTCAAAATGCGTCTGACAGGTTCGGCAGCCCCCCATAAAAGCTGGTCGCCCACGGTAAAACAGGTCAGGTACTCCGGTCCCATATTCAGTTTTCGTATCCGGCCCACAGGTACATCTAGCGTACCTGTTACTGCTGCTGGTGTCAGGTATTTCAGGGTATCCGCTTTATTGTCATCAATCACCCTTACCCAGTCATTGGCACCTGCAATGTATGATTTTATTTCTTCAAGCGGGACATTCTTTTTAAGTTTGATGGTCAATGCCTGAGAATGGCATCTCATGGCGCCAATTCTTACACAAATTCCGTCAATCGGTATGGGGATTTTGGTTTTCAAAATCTTGTTTGTTTCCGCATATCCTTTCCACTCCTCTCGGGTCTGGCCTGACGGCATGGGCGAATCGATCCAGGGTATCAGGCTGCCTGCAAGAGCGGCCCCGAATTGAGCTGTGGGAAATGCATCATGCCGCATCCTGGTGATGACATTTCGATCGATTTCCTCGATAGCCGATTCAGGATGATCGAGAAGCCTGTCACACGATTTTGCAATAACATCCATCTGTGATACCAGCTCCCGCATATTTTTAGCGCCTGCGCCAGAAGCCGCCTGATAGGTCATAGACGTCACCCATTCGATGAGTCCCTTTTTAAAAAGTCCGGCCATCGCCATCAGCATCAGGCTCACGGTGCAGTTTCCCCCGATATAATTTTTAATACCGGTTTCAAGAGACTGTTTAATGACATCAAGATTAACAGGGTCCAATACGATGGTGGCATCATCTTCCATACGAAGCGCTGATGCAGCGTCGATCCAGTAGCCAATCCATCCGTTTCCCCTTAACTGGGGATACATTTTTTTGGTATAATCACTTCCCTGGCAGGTAACGATAATGTCCATGTCTAACAATTTTTCCATGTCATATGCATTTTCAAGCGGTCGAACCGGCAAACCCACATCCGGGCCATTCTGACCGATCTGAGATGTTGATGCAAATATGGCATCAAAACCTTTAAAATCATTTTCAGCTCGCATTCTTTCCATAAGAACGGATCCGACCATCCCCCGCCAACCAATGAATCCGACTTTTGCCATTGTTTTCGTCCTTTCTCAATCAATAGTGAGTATACCGCCAAATAAGTTGAGCGTATGTTGCGTATAAGAACCGTTTTTTAATTCTACCGTTTTATAAATGCAAGATAAAAAACTGTCTTTGTTCATGTATTCAGGGATTATTTTCCGTAACCGTTTCAAGTATGGTGCCATCCGCCCTTGTCACTGTGCCCGTACCTGTAATCTGGTCATTCTCCCAGGTGCCTGTAAAAATATTGTCATTGGGATATTTGTAGGCACCGCGGCCATGTTTCAGACCGTTTTTCCATTCGCCTCTGTATTCGGAACCATCCGCATACAGATATACGCCCTGGCCATCACGTTTGCTATCCCGCCATTCACCTTCATATGATCCGCCATCACTATACTTCATGGTTCCCCGGCCACTCATTTTATTATTCTTCCATTCACCGGTGTAAACAGACCCATCCGAATAGGTATATGTGCCTGTACCGTTCTGGGTCCCGTTCGACCATTCGCCCACATACTGGCCGCCCTCACCTCTGGTATAGGTCCCCTTCCCATTTTGCTTGTCCAGAAGCCATGCACCTTCATAGATACTGCCATCCGAATAAATATACTTGCCCTTGCCGCTTTTAACCCCGTCTATCCATTCGCCGGTATAGGAAGATCCATCACTGAATGTATACGCGCCCATGCCATATTTTTTGCCATCCCGCCACTCACCATCATAGACTTCCTGATTGTCAAAAACATACTTGCCCCTGCCGTGGGGAACACCCTTTTTAAATTCGCCGGTATAGGAGTCGCTGTTTTCATAAACTATTGTGCCATAACCGTTTGAACAATTTCCCTGCACGCATTTGGCGTGAACCGTATGGCAGGCCATCATGACTGAGATGGCGATGATCAGGCATTCATAACATAATATCTTCTGTTTCATAGAATATCTCCATTATTAACCTTTATAGTGAATATAAATAGACTATCTATCGAATCACCTGTTTCAAAATTCTTAAAAAATCTCTCAGAACATCCTTTTCCTGAAGCTTGATTTTAATTTCCACGCGTCTTGCCTTGTCGCACTTTTCATCTGTGCAGTCTTCCGGAAAAAGAATGTCTGTATAACCGGCAGTGATGGCCTTTTTCTTGAAAAGCTCTCGATATGTATTCATGGCAGGTTCATCCAGAAGAAAGCTGTAGACCTTTCCCGCCCGCTCTCTTGATATCTGAGGGTTCATCTTTAACGTATCGACCTTGTCGGTGTGGCCTGAAATCTCAATAATATCTATTCGTTTGACAAAATCCGGATATCTGTTGATAATCTCGAAGTACTTGGGCACGGCCTGACGCAAGAGCTGTTCGGCTTCTTCTCCCAGTTCTGTCTCAGCAAACCCGAAACGCAAATGCTGATCACTTATCACAAGAGCACCTGTATTACAATCGACCTCAACATTCTCGATATTCCTGAGTTGGCTGTCGTGACAGATATCATGAATGACCTTTTCCCAGTCCCGGACAACCTTGGCTGGCTCAATCAGCCTTTTCCCGATATCAAGAAGCGTGATAGACATGGTCAACGCAAATATCATGAGAAGCCCTGCCATCAAATCACTGAATGATACCCAAAAATTCTCTGCCACAGGTTTATCTTTTGTGGACCATGATGAATGTGGCCTGATTTTACCGGCTGAAATCATCTGTTCATCATCCTTTTCAGAAGCCCTTTACGGGTTTCTTTTCCTGACAGGGTTGACGTTTTGCCAAGTTTTTGAATTTCATCAACATATTTTACCATTTTATCAGATGAATGAAAAATCTGATTTAATATTTTCAAAACACTCTCGCTCAAATCGGTTGAGATATAATTCAGTTGATGATCAATGGCAGCAATCTTGTTCAGGATGTTTTCATTTCCCATGCCATTGCCGTTTTTCTCAATTTCCTCAAGAATTTTTTTCAGATTGCTGATGTTGCCGTCCAGTGAGATGATCGGCTCAACAATATCCATATCCCTTCCTTTGATTTTTTCACTGAGACCTGAAATATTTTCGCTGAACTCATGAATGGATGTTATGACGGGCCCGTCCTTTTCGAACATTCCCATACTGTTTTGAATTTTGGAAACGATATTGTCTGTCAATTTGGAAAACTCATCAACAACATTCCTGTTCCGGACCTCAAATGACTCTTCACTCTGGTTCATCCGGGAAAGCATATTATCAAACCAGTCCTTATGCTTGACGGATGAACTGTTGATCCGTTCAGATATGATGGAAAGTTTTTCTGAAATATCCAATGCCTCCCTGATATCAGATACAAGCATCTGACTGGCTTTTTCCTTGAGGTCAACCAGCATATCCTTCTGATTTACCATGGCATCAACGATCATATTCAGCACGGTTTCAATTTTGGTTAACAGAAGCGGCATATCGGCAATATGACCGGTAAACTGTCCAAGAATACCTGTGAACCGGTTAATGACATCATTGACTTTTGTCTCAAACTCAGCCAGGACTTTAGTAAAGACATCACTGAATCCGCCGCCCATCTCTTGTACGGATGTTCGAATGCCGCTGACGGACTTCTCAATGTTCTTTGTGATACCGGTCCATGATTTTTCAAGTTCTTCCCGCGTTGAGCGGATGGCATTCATCTGGGTTTCAATGGCAGCAGAAAGGATCTCATGACCTTTCATGGCTTTTTCTGCAGAACTTTCCATCATGCCCGCCGCTTTTGTGATAAACGTGGTCGAATTCTTAAACTGTGTTGCTATCGTTTCAAAGGATTCGATGGTTGCGCCCAGTATTTCGCCGGCTTTTGACGTTTTTTCTATCAGCTCACTCTGGCTCTCAAACTGTTTCTGAAGTTTTTCATTAAACTCTGCTATTTTCTCCCGCGTATCCACCTGAAGGTTTGTTGTCTCAGAGATAACATCCCGCAAGCCGTTTAACTGATCCCTGAACGTCAAATTCAGATTATCCACATATTTGGCAAGAATTTTTTCTATCACCTCGGACTGCTTTTCCTGAGTACTCCTGAAATGATCGGTGATAATTTTCTCTGTTTTTTCCAGATTGGAATCAAACCCGTTGAACATCCGTTCCTGATGCTGTTTAAGCTCGGCGCCATTTTCCTTGAGCATTTGATTGATATCATGGAATATAGGAACGATATTGGTTTTTACGGACTCGCCAAAGGCGACCCCCAGCTTATAGCTCATTCTCGATGCGATTTCCTCTGGCAAATGGGTCAACTGACGTGAAATTTTATCCTGGGAAGTCCGGTAGCTATTTGCAAACCATTCACTGGTATGGCATGGAAATAAAGGTTCTATCTGGGCATCAAGCACCAGGACATTTTTTTCAATACGGTTAATCTCAAACCGGTGGATCAGGGAAAAAACAACCGAAAGAAAAATTCCGGCAAGGGATGTCAGAAAGGCAAAGGAAAGCCCGTTAATAAGCTGGCCAATCCCATGCTGCAGTTGTTCGATATGCTCAATATCAAGCCCTTTCAACCCCAAAACAAGGCCGTAAAATGTGCCAAAAATCCCCATGGCCACAAAAATTCCGGGAAGTGCATCAGCCACGCGCTGAAACCCGACAGCCTCAATAACCGTATCCGGGGTCAAAAATTCTTTCAGTTTAACCGGCATGGATGCTTTTTCTTCATTATCCGTCCGAAGATCCTGCCAGGTGCCTGCATATTCCAGAAATAGCCTTCTTGCCCACGCCGCTTTATGAAACAGCCGGGACTGAACCTTATCACGAATTGTCTCAGAATCCGCCTTTACCCGTTTAACTTTATACAAGTAGATATTGGCCATAACCAGTTGTCCCCAGCGGCCAAGGAGTGGCAGAAGGCAGAGTATAAATGCGGCAATGAACAAAATCATCTGAAAAATAATAAAATTGATTGTGGCGGTGCATATGCCGTTGGCGCCGTATTGTTGCCAGATTTCTAACAGAGTTTCGATCATGTCACATTCCCGGATATCGAAAAGAAAAGTTTATAAAGCCTGTTTGTGATCCACATGCAGGGTTAATTGGGTATTATCATCTTCATTGTCATAATAAAATCGCATATTTTGAGAATTTATTTAATCTTTTTTAAACTTTATTGAGATGATAGTTAAAAATTACAGAATATATAAAAGGTACGTTCTTGTATTCCGTACAGGGCCACAGATATATTTTAATTGACGTTTCAGATATTTATTAATAATTAAACAATATCTGACGATTGTTATGTTCAGTTAATTTCTCATAGTATGATTTTTTTTTCAATGTATCTGATAATTATTCCATCCGAGGAAATATATGAAATCACCAAATTTGTACCTTTTTAAGAAAAAAATCAAGCTGATTAATCGATATTCTGCCATTTGTGCGAGTTTGTTTTTTATTGTAATGACGTTCTGGGGATGTGGCAGCACCACACTCAAGGCATCAAAACCGGACCGGATTACCGGATATTTCATGGACAAGTCAGAATCCAATAAAGGAACCATTGTCATCGATGAAAAAATACCCATCAACGACTATAAAAGGCTTCTCTACATCCAGCCGAACAATCAGCATTTCATGAATGACAAGGCACAGGACATAGACACTTTTGCAAAAAATATGGTTGAAAGCATCAATTTCTTTGATCAGGTCGCAGATCAGTCTGAATTCAAACGGCTCCTCATCAAAACGGGAATCGCCTATAAAGTTTCGAATATTTCCGATCTTATCGGCCTTTACCAGGTTCAGAAACTGTTTGGCAACTATCTGGTTGCCGCGCTTGATTTCAAGCTGACCGCCCCTCACCTGGACGGCACCAACAGTGTTGCAAACTTGAAAATCATCGATCCGTCAACCATGAAAATTGTCTATCATGTTGAACACCGGGCGTTTGTGGTTCATGGCTTTGACCAGCCCCTGTTATTCCCTTTATTTAATTCGTTAATTGATTGGATTAAAAGGAATTCCGTTTATTAATCCCCTTTACATGATTCCCAGCTTCTGCCCCAACGTAAGCCCCAATTTTTCAAATGATCTCATGCGCCAGAAATTGCCTGCATTTTTCACCTGATCCAGGGATGCGATCATGTCGGCAAGATATTCACCCATATGAGAGAAATAATCCGGCTCCCTTCTTTTTTGGAAATAGGGACCTGAAAACAGCTTCATCAATGTTTCGAGTTCAATAATGCCTTCTTTTCCATTCTTTTTCAGCCCGTTCCATTTGTCCAGGTGCTCTTCCGACCGGAAGAAGTTCATTGTACTTCAGGAATAGGGAATATTAAAAATCCATCTGCCAAACGGAACGGAAACATGCCCGATCAACCCCTTGGGGTCTTCTGAAACAATTTTGCCATCTTTCACCTCAACGCACACAGGCTCACCACAATCCAGGCATACGGAATCAATTTTAACCGTTTTCCCCGGAAACAGCCAGCAGACTGCCAGCGATTCAAATGCTCACTGCCCAAACCACTTTTGTTCGCCATCGACCGTCAGCCGGTATTGAGTCGGCAGATTGTTAAACGGAGCAAGCGAAACAATGGTATCGGTCCGGGGATAAAGCCAGCCGGGAAACCCAAGGGTCGAAAAAAGCTTATGCAGGTGTTTTCTCCCCTCTTCCGGCGGCACATCCAAGACGGAAGCGATCTCCGTGTAGTGCGGCGCCTGACCGGTGGCGATCATTTTTTCGATGATGATGTGAAACGTCTGATTCAACAGCTTGGATTTGATCATGATTTTTTCTCCTCTCCTGTCAGTTACCAAACAAATTTTCAAATTCCCTATCGTAATAGACAATCATATTCTTCCAGGCAAATCGTCCCATTGAATCCGAGAGTTCCTGACGCTTTTCAGCATAGGTCCGTTGATTCATCAGAAGATCTGCCAGTTTCCGGTCCATATCGAATCTGTTTCCATACATAAAATCCCCATGAAATTTCCGGGGCAGGATTTCAGGATAGGAAAGTCTTTTGGGTAAAAGCGGCAGGCAGCCATATCGTATGGCCTCGACAACAGCCATGCCGAAATTTTCTTGTAAGGCCGTGCTGATGACAATGTCTCCTTTTTTCAACCACTCAATGTATTCGTGTTTGTCTGCCACATAGCCGAATTGCACAACCCGGCTGCCATACCGTTTTTTGGCCTGGGTGAATTCATCCTGGTATATCGAATGATTATCTCCCAGGATAGCCAGACGAAAATCAAGCCCATTTTCCAAAGCCTTATCTATGGCGGCAAAGAATGCCCTGGCATTTTTATCATACCCCCATCGATGATTCCAGATAATGAGCGGTGTCATTGTATCATCTTTTTCATAGAGATCCACTTTTTCAGGAAATCCCACCCCCGGATACAGAACATCGGATTTTTCCACTACCCTGTCATATGCCCAATCGGGTTGAAAATCCGGAACCTGGCTTACAAATTGACGAATGCCGTTCAGAAAACGATCAAGATGTGTTTTGGAATTAAATAGAATTTTATCCGCCAAAAGAGCAGTCGTTATATTGATGATGCCAAAATGAACATGATGGTTCCTGTCCGGAACGTCCGGATAGGTGATCTGGTTTTCATGAAAATACACAAGAACCGGTGGGCAATGCATTCCGGCAGAAAGGGATTTAAAATCAGAAAGATTCATTAAATCCGTTACAATCAGGCCGTCATATTCAGCCAGATTATGAATCGCATGTGAGAAATAGAGTGACGCCCCCCGCATACGCCACTGCCAGTTTCGATCCGGCATCGTGATCAAATCTATATCGTGATTCGAATGGTCAACAAGACCTTGGGCAAACTCGCCATGGGAGCCGCCAAAAAATGATTCGAGAAACAGGAGTTTCATTGGTTCCCTGTACGTTCTGTTTATTCGAATAAAGAATAAATGGCATTCGGTTGGGATGGCAACCCGAACTCTGTCAAAAAATCAGTAAAAATATAGTCGAAGATTTATTCAATATATGATTATTAAGGAAATATCAAAATATAAAAATTCCGTACTATTTAACACATGAACTCTTTAAACCGAAAAGCGGATAAACATGTTTGAAAAAAAAGAATACAACCATGAGGTTTTCTCAAACCTGGAAATTGTTGGGATGGATCATTCCGGGAAATTGTTTACTGACTGTCGCTTTGAAAACTGCCATTTTGAAACGGTTGTTTTTAAAAACATAATTATGGAGCACTGTGTTTTTTCGTCCTGCGCCATTATATTGCCTGACATGACAAATGCAGCTTTTGATGATGTAACATTTGATGACTGTAAAATTGTGGGGTGTAATTTCAGTACAATCAATAATTTCAATTTGTATCCAACGATTTACGGCAAGCAAACTTTAAAAATGCCTCGGGAAAATCGATCCGTGCAGCAATAAAATTAAAGGCGCATCATTTTCAACCGTGTCAGCCATGGAATTAATAAAATATTTTGAAATCAAACTGGTATGATGGGTGTCATCAGGCCCTGAAGTTAAAAAAAGTATTGCCATCCTCAAAACATAGCTTTACAGTTCAAAAAAATTTCAATTCCACCACCTGAGTGTGATAAAATTGGATACCCACAGTTTTTAAATGCTTGATTGATTCGGCAGGTTGTTTCTTTGTTCAAGTGAAGGTCTGAAATATCATTCAGGGTTGTTCTTCGTCATGTGACCCTTAACATACCAGGGTGATTTAAATGAAAATATTAATCGTAACTTCAGGAATATCTTATTACCATGCAAGTATGGGCGACTCGGATAGTTACCTGAACGCAAAAGCCAACAGAGTGCCTGATCAACTGGCTCACCTGGCGGCAGCCCTCTCTGAGGAGGGAGTGAACGTGCATGTTGTTACGCCCAATTATCGCCGTATAATCCATGGCGAAACAGATAGCCTGATCGACGAAGATCTGCGTGTCTACAGGAAGGGTGGAATACCGGATGAGCGAATCCATTTAGTGAATGATCAACATTTCGTCTATCAAAGGGACAGCCAAACCGGGAACCTGAATGATAACGCATTTATATCATTCGCTTTGCAGCGGGAGGTCCTTGGGGAAATTATACCCAAGGTCAAACCGGATTTGATTCATTGCAGTGATTGGCTTACAGGATTAATTCCGGCTGCGACGCGGAAGAAAAAAATACCCTGCCTGCTGACATTGCATAACATGCATACGTATGAAGCAACACTCTCCGATATAGAAAAAAGTGGCTTGACAGTAAAGGATTTCTGGCAGCATCTCTATTTTAAAAGGATGCCCAAAAATTATGGTGATGCCACAATCAACAATGCTGTAGAGTTACTTGCAAGTGCCATTTTTGGCGCTCATTTTATCCATACAGGCAGTAAAACATTCCTTCAGGAAATCGTGACAGGTCGGAACAATTTTATTCCGGGCCATATTGTTTCCGAGATTACGAACAAGAAGCATGCTGAGTGCACTGCAGGAATCCACATCCCCTTGAATCCTGAATGTGGTCCGCAATCGGTTGAGCATAAATATGATGCCAGGGACCCGTTACCTGGTAAACGGGCAAACAAGAAAAAACTGCAATCGTATTGCGGTCTTGACCAAATGGATTCAGCGCCGTTGTTTTTCTGGCCGTCACGACTGGATGCTCAGCAGAAAGGGTGTCACTTGCTGACAGATATACTCTATGAGATAATTGACAGATTCTGGAAAGACAATCTGCAGATTGTCGTCATCGCTAACGGGATATATAAAAGGCATTTTGAGGATATTGTCCGGATGCACAGTCTTTCACGGCGGGTTGCAGTAAGAGCGTTTGCCGAAGACCTGTCGAGACTTGCGTATGCTGCGTCTGATTTTTTGCTTGTGCCATCATTGTTTGATCCTTGCGGATTCACCGCCATGACCGGCTTGATATATGGTTCACTGCCAGTCGCTCATGATACGGGAGGGTTGCATGATACACTAAAACCCCTTCGGGTCGATCATAACGACGGTAACGGGTTTCTTTTCCAGGTGCATCATGCCCAGGGTTTACGCAGTGCAATTGAACAAGCAATGCATTTTTATCGATTACCGGTTGAGAAAAAAGCCCAAAATATCAGCCGGATAATGCAGGAAAGCCAGAAGACGTTCCGTAAGGATGGCGTTGCCGGAAAGTATATTGATTTGTATAAAAATATGCTTGACCGGCCCCTGCTCAATACATTTTAGCCGGGCCAGCACGGTCATGAACAATGACTGGCACAGCCGGGTGTGGAAGCCTCAATCAATCACGAAGACTAAGGTGATCAAATGAAAATATTTCTCTCTTTCCACTATGACCCGCAAAATCAAGGTCAGGAGCAGTTTGTATTCCGTGTCAGCTATTATCTTCGAAAGCAAGACGATATGGAGCCCTATTGCTACACCGGGGATTCCAATGACGACCAATGGCGGAATTCTGTCGGACGTGCGGTGATGAAGTGCGACAAGTTTGTTCTGTTTGTAGGACGGGAAATCGGACAGGCCCAGATAACTGAGGCAAAAGCCTTTCTGAGAGAACACGAAAAAACTATTGGAAATGATGCGCTTTCCGTTTTCTTCAAAAATGCATGTGCACTGCCAAACGAATTTTTTCAGTTTAATTCCGGTATAAGGGTAAATCAAAGCCTTTATGACCTTGGCAGGGATGATCTTACAGATAACCAGGAGGACGCATTTGAAAGCGAAGCCCAGCGGTGTGCCCGGGAAATCCTGAAGCATATTTTAAGTCAAAGCACCAGTGACAGGCAGAGATGGATACCTGCAGACGGATTACCGATAGGGTATCCATTTGGTTATGAAAAAAAAATCATCAAAGAATTTATAAAAGGCAATGGGCGCTTGCTATCCCCTAAATATCTTGCAGATGGCTGCCCGATCAAGTGGCCGAAGATTAAAAAAATGGGCACACCAAACTGCCCGAATCCGATTCCAGTATCTGAAATAGGAGATTACCGGCAGTATGCAAACTGCATTATCGTGGATGTCATGGGCCGCAATCATGACGGATTGGGTACTGGTGGCTGTTGTCTTGCAGCAAGGAAGTTGACATTCCCGGAAGCTGGCCCGCGTGAAAACCTTTTGTATGCTGACAACCGGAACAACTTGACCGTCGGCATTGTGGTTTCCGGTGGAATTGCACCCGGCATCAATGCGGTCATCGCCGGAATCGTCCAGCGGCATTCATTATATGACAGGGGGATTCCGTCCAATTTAAACATCTATATGTACCGTGACGGATTTGAGGGCATACGCACAAGACGCAAATTCGAACTTAGAGAATCCATGCTGATGGATCAGTCGACACTGGGCGGCAGCATGATCAATACATCCCGTTACGACGAACTTCTTGAAGTCAAGAACCGGGGAAAACGGGAGGGGCTGCTCACCGAAGTCGTCCGGCATCTGGAACATGACCAAATAGACATCCTATACGTCATAGGAGGCGATGGAAGCATGCGGGCGGCACACGCCATCTGGACTCGCGCTCAGGAGATGTTCCGGTCCGATGATCCGAATCGAAAAATACACAAACAAGTATCGGTTGTTGCCATTCCAAAAACAATGGACAATGATGTGTTATGGGTATGGCAGTCATTTGGCTTTTTGTCCGCAGTTGAAAAGGCCAAGGACTTTATTGTCCAGTTGAATACCGAAGCCAAATCAAATCCGCGCCTTTGCATTGTCCAGCTCTTTGGTTCTGATTCGGGGTTTGTCGTCAGCCATGCGGCATTGGCAAGTGGCGCCTGCATGGCAGCCTTGATTCCAGAGGTCAATTTTACCATGAGAAAACTGTCGGCCTACATCACAGAGAAAATGAAGATGAAATACAGGGATCGGGATATACAAAATAACGGTCAAAGTCCCTATGGTTTGGTACTTTTGGGAGAAACAGCCATTCCCCAGGATGTCGAACATTACATCGATAATCCTTCCTACCCTGACCTCGGCCTGGAGGAAGAAGAAAAAGAAGCCATCCGGCGGTTCATGGGTTCCTCACTCCTTTGCAGGGAGGACATTCGCAACTGGCAGGGTCTGGCTGATGCCATTTATAACTCGCCCGAAGGTTCACCGGGCAAACGGATCCTGGACTTTATGCCAATTGAGGTTAAAGCGATATTGGGGCACGCATCAGATCTCGGCAGCAGCAGCTCCAGATTATTGGTCTTGTCCGCAATCAACCAGATGTTGAAGCAAGAAGAATTTTTCGGAAGAAAATATTTCAGGGATATAGCTTTTACGACGGAATTGAGAGAAGTCGAGGATATCCTGCAGCATGTGAAGGAAATGACGGGAACAAAAGGCGCCACGTGTTATATGGGAGAAGATATCAAGTCTCTTGTCCAGAAGCTGATGACAGTGCCCATTTCCTGCGAAGCAAGAGAAATAGTGAATCTTCTTGAAAAAAAGAGTCACCTGGAGACTCATTCGTGGACAGATATACCCACAAGAGATGATAATTTGACGCTTTTACAGCGGCTGCGCCAGAGACTCATCGAGAAATTCAACCGCTTGCTGCTGGAGGTCGTGTTTTCAGACGATATTATCGCAACCGGGCCGTCAATACAAAAAAATCGCAGGGTCCAGGGACAGACACCGGATGAACTTCGCTCAGGCGGGTTGAAGATTGTTTCACGCGTGCTGAAACAAGATATACAAAATTTGGATGATCCTGACAGGTACTGGCACAAATACAGGGTGTTCGTAAATGAGCCCCGGCATTTGATCCGTGCCATTGCACCAAGCGTTTCAGATGTCATCTTCGGGCAGAGATTGGGTATTCTGGCAGTGGATAATGCCATGGCAGGCTACACCGATTTCATGGTCAGCCAGTGGCTTACCGAGTACGTGATGGTACCGCTGAAGCTGACGGTTCTCGGAAGGAAGCGTGTGCCCCATAACGGTATTTTCTGGAAATCTGTTCTTGCGGGAACAGGTCAGGCGCCTGACATGATATGATTTTGCCTCTCTTTTCATGTGAGAGCCGTCAAAATAAATGGGGGCAAATAGGGGAAAGGGACTGAAACTGTCGTCTGATCGTTCTCCTTACAGACGGATCAGGCTGCCAGCCCTTTTAAAACGTCAGACGACGCTCACTGACTGAATTCCCTCTGCAATATTTTCCATCATGCTTTCAATTCGGCCTTTTGTGGCAAGAACTTTGGGCAGGGTAGCCACGATTTCAACCTTTTGACCGCTGCCTGTCAACGCAATAAATAAAGGAAACAGATTCAGGCTCGGCGGAATAAAAAAAACGGTTTCCGGGGTGAACCCGCCACCGGTATATTTATCAAGGGGGAGTCGTCCCAGATTTGAAACGCAGGCTGAGCTTCGGTGAAGGCCTGTTTTCATGCCCCTGGATATTGCCCTTGTAATGAACGTCTCATACATTTTTAAAGGCATATATCTGGTAATTTTATCTTCCAGGGTAAATGCACCATCTTTTTTTTCTGCAAGCCTTTTGCTGATTAAGTCAGACAGACTCCTGACTGTTGTTCCTTTCATGACATTTATGACAAAAACATTTGATAAATTATTTGTGGTTTTCGTTCCTTTCTGACGTGGTCTTAAATCGACTGGAACTCTGATACCGACATTTCCTTCCGAATACGTCCAGGCTTCTTTTGCAATGAGCAACATCGTTTGAGGTAAAATCTTTTTAAATGTTCCTTGAATCGTTTTTCTTTGCCATATAAAATCGCCATTATCATCACCATCAGCTTTGCCTGTGGGTGCGATATAGGTCGTTGATGCCGGTTTTGGTGTTGACGAAACCATATTTAAAAAATGATAATCCGAAACTGTCGGATCTGAGCCGATAACGGGTTCGTTCCGAAGCGCCCTGAATATATCGTCCACCCAGGTCAACGTACCCCGGCCATCCATCACGGTATGATTTGTTCTGAATGCGATCCGTAATGGTGCTCCATTGATAATTAAGACTTCACATGTCGGCCCATCATAGGGAGGGAGCAAATCCAGTAAAAAAGGGGCATTATCCGGTCCCATGCCACCCCAGTATCTTCCATCGACTTCTCTTACTTCAGGTGTTATTCCGGAGTCTATCAATCGCCTTCCGCCTGAAAATTTTTTGCATATATAGCGGCTCCCCACATTTGCATCTGAGGCTTTTTTTACGGCATTCTGCCATTTTGGAATATCAATCTTGCCGATACCTTCCATAATCAGCTGATTGTTATAGGATTTGGTTATATTGTCAGCAGCAACGAAAAACCGTGATGTTATGGACAATTTTACTGTGGGCTTTTTATTCATGTTCATCCTAAAAAAAATTATCCTGGCCGGAACGTCAGTCAGGTTCACCATTATCTGCGCATAGCTTTAAAACGAGATCAAGGACCTTTTCAGGAAGACTGTCAAAATGGCGCATAATCATAAAATTTGAAAGGCTCATCACGAATGATCCGTTTATTTGGTTCACATACATTTTATACTTGACAATATAATTCCAGAAAAAGATCTGTTATACATGATGGAGCTCTTGAGACAAGTTTTATCCAATACAGATGAAAGGAAAAAGTGATGTCAAATTCAACAGGTAAACGCATCGGATATGCCTGTGCCTATACGCCGCTGGCGCTTATCGATGCAGCTGGTTTTGTGCCGGTAAGGGTTCTGCCTGAAGGCGATTTTCCGGATCAGGCAGGTCATCTGATGCATGACAATCTGTGCCCTCATGTCAAAAAAATTCTGGATCGGGCACTGGCAAACGATCTTGACCATATAGATGGTATGATCTTTGTCAATTGCTGTGATGCCATGCGCCGTCTTTCTGATGCCTGGCAGGTTGTTTATCCAAATAACCAATCTATTCTTCTTGATTTACCCGTAAATATCAGCCCGTTGTCCATTTCTTTTTTTGCACAGGATCAAGGCTTTTCAGCATTTCTGAAAGCGGCGAAGGAGATGATGTCTTTCTGCAGATGGCCGAGGGGCTTCTTTCCAAAACGCCTTGTTCCCGGATGCTGGATCCGGACAATCCCCTTAAAATGGCGGAAGGCATTCTTTCAAGAGCAAAGGGCATGCAGGTGAAAGGGATTATCGGGCATACCCTGAAATTTTGCGATCCGTATATCTCAAGACTGCCCGTCGTACGAGATGTGATGAGAAAATCCGGCATGCCCTTTCTGTTGATCGAAGGAGACTTATCGCTCCGCGCAATTGAACAGCAGCGGACAAGAATTGAAGCCTTTATCGAAATGCTGAACGGCAAAAAATGATGGCATCGTAAGAAGCCACGTGAAATAAAAGGAGATAATATGTATTATTTGGGGATTGATATCGGCAGTCTCTCCTGTGACGCCGTCATTGTGGATGACGCAGGAACCGTTCTTTCAACAGCCGTATTTCCCACAGGCGCACAAAATCATGTGGCCATCGAACGGGCCACAGCGGAAGTTGTAAAGAATGCCGGAATTTCCCGGGCTGACCTCAAAGGGACAATATCTACCGGGTATGGCCGGGAACGTGTGGACACAAGACTTGCCTCTGTCACGGAAATCACTTGTCATGCCAGGGGAATTCATGCACTTTTCCCTGATGTGAGACTTCTCGTAGATATTGGCGGCCAGGACAGCAAAGCCATTTTGCTCGGGAAAGAGGGTAAAGTCAGTGATTTTGCAATGAATGACAAATGTGCAGCCGGAACCGGTCGTTTTCTGGAGGCAATGGCAAGAGCGCTCCAAGTGGATATTACCGAACTTGGCGAGCTCGATCACGGCGCTGTAAAAAATATCACACTCAGCAGCATGTGTACGGTTTTTGCCGAAAGTGAGGTTGTGTCTTTGATTGCGAATGGTATGCCCGTGAATGAAATTGTAAGAGGACTCAACCGTTCCATTGCCACGAGAACCAAATCCCTGGTGAAACGGGTTTCTCAGGATTTAAACGGATTCAAAATCGCCATGTCAGGCGGTGTTGCCAGAAACGGAGGTGTAATAAGGGCATTAAGCGATATGATGGATTCGAAGATCCATATTCCTGAAATACCGGATACAGTCGGTGCATTAGGTGCGGCCCTGATTGCAAGAGAGCGCTCGTGATAAAAATGAAACCTGTCTCATGGCAATTTATTGAAACGATAATGTTCCGGCTGGTCATCAAGACCGGTCGATAATGGGGAGGAAAAAATGAAACGGGTTGTTATCGTAGGCGGTGGTTTTGCAGGTTTAAATGCAGCCAAAACTTTGGGAGGAGAGGCAGACATACACGTCACCCTGATCGACCGTAATAATCATCATCTGTTCCAGCCGCTTTTATATCAGGTGGCCACTGCCGGATTAAGTCCTGCTGAAATTGCTGTGCCGTTAAGAAGTATTCTTTCAGCTTTCCGTAATATCGAAGTGCTTCAGGGAGAAGTGATACAGGTTGATTTTAAAAATCAGACTGTCATGACAGACTTTGGGCCTGTTGAATATGATTACCTGATTCTATGCTGCGGCTCAAAACATGCCTATTTCGGAAATGAATCCTGGGAGGCATTTGCACCGGGCCTTAAGACCATAGAGCAGGCCATTGAAATCAGAAGGCGCATTCTCTATGCATTTGAACAGGCAGAACGTATTCACGATCCCAATGGCCAATTAAAATACCTGACATTTGTCATTGTGGGCGGTGGCCCCACAGGCGTAGAACTGGCCGGCGCCATAGGTGAAATGAGCCGATTCACGTTGAAAAAAGATTTCAGAAACATTAATCCTGCCTTGACCCGGATTATTCTGATTGAGGCAGGGTTGAGGATTCTGCCTGCCTTTAGTAAAAGTCTGTCTGACAGGGCAACGAGAGATCTGGAAAGTCTGGGAGTGCAGGTATGGACCTCACGGAAAGTAACCCGAATCGATGAAAACGGTATTGATATCGGAGAAGAACGTATCACAGCAGGTACGGTTTTGTGGGCGGCAGGCATCAAAAGTGAGGGATTGAGCAAAACGCTGGGAATTGAACTCGACGCCATGGGGCGCGTTATCGCCCAACCTGACCTCAGCATCAACCGCTATCCCAATGTTTTTGTTGCAGGAGATCAGGCCAATTTTTCGCACCAGGAGGGGAAACCCCTTCCAGGAATATCTCCTGTGGCCCTTCAACAGGGGATATGTATTGCAAAAAATATTTTAAGGGAAATAAATGGTCTTCACCGAGAAAATTTTCACTATGAAAATAAAGGCCAAATGGCAACCATCGGGAAAAAAAAAGCCATTGCAGAAATCGGGAAAATAAGATTGAGCGGGCTTTTGGCGTGGTGTATCTGGCTGGTTGTGCATATTTACTACATCATTGGATTTAATAACAGGCTGTTTATCCTTCTTAAATGGGCCACTTCCTATATCACAAACAAAAAAGGCGCCCGCCTGATCACCAACTTCAAATGGCGGTTTTACGAATAACCGATTGTGACTTTCCTTTCAATTTCAACTTGACAGACGGTTTGATATTGGATACGGAATAGTCAGATATTTTCCACCCGTTAAATAATTTAATTACATTGCAATTAAAGTATTGCAGGCACAGAAAAATGCCTCCTCTTGTTTGTGCTTTTTTTTAACGGCCTGAGTTTTTTTAATCGTTATTTTTATATGAATGGATGAAGTTTAACACAAATAGGGTGATACTTTTACGTTTAGAACATAAACCATGTTTTTTTAAAAAACCCTGCTTCCAACACAAAGGAGGATCGCATGGATCATCAACAAAGAGCCCCCCATTTTGTTATTGCATTTATCTTTTCCCTGCTCACCCTATTTTCATCAGGTTGTTCCACAAAGCTTATGTTACGGGGGACAGCCAATGTTGTTGCGCCTTTTATTCCTGTGGCAGTCGATGACATGATGCGGGGTATTGATGTATCCTATAACCAGGGAATATATGCCCCCCCTGGTCTTATCGCGCTTGCTGCGGGGTTCTCAGAAGTATCCCCTAACAATTATACACTTGCCTGGTCTACTTCTCAGGTTTTCGTGGCTACGGCAGGATATAATGAAATGTATCGTCCCGAATATGCCAATGAACTGGCATGGCAGGGTTACAGGTTTGGCATGCGCTCACTGATGACTCATAAAAAATTCCGTAAAGCGATCGAATCGGGAATGCCCGTTGAAAAAGCCGTTAATATGCTTCCCAAAAAATATGTCGAGGGACTCACCTGGACAGGTATGAGCCTGGCATTATGGATGATGATGAACATCGATGATGTCATGACCATTACCTATGCACCTGAAGCAAACAGCATGATCAAACGGGCATGCGAACTTGATGGGGCCTACTTTCATGGCCTGCCCTGGATGCTCGATGCGGTTTTCAGTGCCATGGCCAGTCAGATGGTTCAGGGATGCGGATTTGAAAGGGCTCAGGCATCCTATGCAAAAATGAAGGCGGTCAGTGGGGGAAAACTTCTTATAGGAGATGCCTTTTATGCCCAGATCTATGCTGTTGCCATTCGGGACAGAAAGCTTTACGAGGATCTGCTGCAAGGCATTTTGGATGCGCCAGATGATATTCTGGAAGGCCACGGATATTACATAACAACTCTGGCAAAAGGCCGGGCAAAATATCTTCTTGAACATGAAGTCAGTATTTTTGAAAATATGGGAACCATAAAGTAATATTATAATTTTTTCCGTTCCAAAATGTTTATGACACGTTACAATTTCAGGCAAAACATTCACTTCGGAAAAAAGCTGTCTCAATCATCTATTGATTTCAGAGAATTAACACGTTCTCTCTGTCAATTTGATAAATCAATAATGTCTTTATGTTTAATTTTTTTACAATTGGGCCGAATTTCACCCTTGACAGAGAGGTTGTTATTGAGTACCGTTTCCCCTGTTTTCCAACTGTAAAAAATAAAGTTCTTTTTTAAAAATCTGAACGAGATGCCAATTTACGAGGGTTTATAACCAAGGTTTATTTATAGTCTGAAGAATGAATCTGTTTCAGGCGTAATAGTGAATTGCAGGATTCTATTGCTTCTGCCGCCTATCAGATATGGCATTTCTGGATTTTGATAAAGATATCTGTCATAGAGGCGGATTTTTATGTTCATAATCGGTACTCGGTTTATAAAAAAAAACACGGGCTTTAACCATTTACTTGAAATTAGGATGCAATCCATCTTTTACATAAAGGGAAAAGACCACCATGGCATTTCCCTTAGGAGCAAAGTTAAATAAATGTAGTAGTAATTGGAACCAATATTCAACCTTAGGAGATGATTATGAGACAATTACGGTACCCCGCCCCAATGCCTGTCAATAAAGGCCTGCTTTTTTGCCTGATGCCCCTGCTCATGTTGGGAATTTTTTTAATAATCGCACCCTCATCCGTTCTTGCAGAAGAAGACAATCCTCCGGGATTCGTTGAAACACTAGACAAACTGCAACTTACACCTGAACAACGCGCGCTGGCCATCGCACAGAAACGCTGGGCAAAAGAACTGGGGATCGGTTCCACCCAGGAAGAAGCAGATGCACTGATCAAACTACTGGAAAATCCCGGTCGAATCAAGTTTGCCTGCATGGCGCCCATGGGAACCACATGGGCCAAATACATCCGGGAAGTACCGAAAATTTTCAAACAAAGAGCTGGCAATATCATGGATATGGATGCCTATATCGGACTGTCCCTCGGGAACGACCCGGATTATGTCCGAAAAATGGCTACAGGTGCTCTTGAATCTGCTGGCATGACCAGCTGGGGTATGAAATATGTATCAAAGGAAATGGGGGTGTATGAACTGCCTTTTCTATTTGATACCTATGGCGAGGCAGATTATGTCCTGAAAAAAACCTGGCCATACTTTGTGGAAAAATTTTCAGAAAAGGGATTTGTCCTGATACCAACCAGCTTTGAAGTCGGTTTCCTCCAGATGTTTTCCACAAATACGATTGTAAGAACGCCTGAAGATCTGAAAGGCACCAAATATGCAAGCTGGATGGAAGATGTTGAAGTGGCGACACTTAAAAACTTTGATGTCAATCCGGTCGTCATCACCGTTATGGAAATCCCAAGCAGCCTTGCTACCGGCGTTATCCAGACAGCCTCAGCACCCACCATGTATATGATTGGCGCACAACTGATGAGCTTTATCGGTAAAGGCGGGGGGTGCTCCGGTATTAACATGTTCTACCCGCCTGGCGGTCTGGTCTACATCAAAAAGAACATCGTCAATGCAACCCTTATGAATGTGCCAAAAGGGGATAGAAAATATGTCATGAAGTACGTAGACAAAGCCATGCTTATATTTAATGACCTTTTAAAAGACGAGATTGCACCCCAACTGGCCACGGAACTGCGGGCAGGCAATAAAAAACTGATTGCCGATCTTCAGAAAAAGGGAATGAGTCTTTATATTCCCACTAAAGAAGAAAGAGAACAATGGAAACAGGCCACCCGTCCTGTCTGGGATCAGCTTGTAGGCAAGGTATACTCCAGAGAGATTTTGGATGACATTCTGAAAGCAAAAGCTGAATATCGCGCAGCTCACCCTGAAGAATTTGAAAATTATGTTTGGGTCCCGTGATCAGCGAAGTAAAAACTATTTATATTGGAGATATGGCATAAATGAATCAACGATGTAAAATGAAGAATTCCTGGATAGCAATCATTTTTTCAGTCATCCTGGTTATGTCCTCGGGATGTTCTACCAAATACATGTTAAAAATGACAGCCAACATCGCCTCCCCGTTTATCCCGGAAGCAGTTCATATGACCATGGCAGGTACCAATACAAGCTATGGACAGGGCATGCATGCCATGCCCGGATTGATTGCCCTTATCGGCGGTTTTTCTGAAATCGCCCCTGATAACTATACCCTTGCCTGGTCTTCTTCCCAAATTTTTGTGGCCACAGCAAGCTATAATGAAATGGCCCGAACCGATTATGCCAGTGAGCTGGCATGGCAGGGATATCGATTCGGTATGCGGTCTCTGATGACGCATAAAAAATTCAGAGAGGCCGTTGAAGCAGGCACACCGGTTGAAAAAGCGGTCGAGCTTCTTCCCAAACGTTATGTGGAGGGGCTCACCTGGACGAGCATGAGCCTGGCCCTGTATATGATGATGAACATTACGGATATCATGTCATTATCCTATGCGCCGGAAGTGAACTGTATGGTCAAGCGCGCATGCGAACTTGATGGCACATACTATTACGGTGTACCATTAATGTTAGACGCCGTGTTCAGTGCAATGGCCAGTGAAATGGTTCAGGGATGCGGTTTTGAAAGAGCAAAAGAATCCTACGCCAAGATGAAGGAGGCAAATCAAGGAAAACTGCTTCTTGCTGATGCCTACTGGGCGCAAATTTATGCAGTGGGCATACGGGACAGAAAGCTGTACAGGGAACTCCTGGAAGGCGTCCTGAATGCGCCGGATGACATACTTGAATATCAGGGTTTTTATATCACCACTCTTGCAAAAGGCCGTGCCAAATGGCTCCTGGCGCACCAGGAGGAAGTTTTTCAAAATATGGGGACAGTCAGATAAACAGGACAGGCATTATGATAAAAGCAATAAAAACAGGTTTTCTTAAAATAGACGGATGGGTGGCCATGATCGAAGTCATAGGCCTTTGTATCACGATGACTTTTTTGTTTTCTGTGGGGTTCTACCAGGTGGCAAGCCGTGAAATCGGCGGTTCCGGAGCGGTATGGCCAGAGCACCTGCTTAGATACTCCGTTCTAGTGTTGGGTTTCCTGGGAGCCAGCCTCGCAGTGAGAGAGAACCGAAATATAAAGATTGATCTGCTTACGCATGTTATCGGTCAGAGAGGGGGCGGCGGCGGAAGAGTGTGGCAAATTACTGAAGGATTGCTTTATCTCCTGGCTACGGGTATTTCCTTTTTCATGGTCGATGCCTGTATTGAATACATTAAAGTTGAACAGATGCTTGGTATGCCGATTCCCAATACAGTCATTCCGGCCTACGTAATATTCTACTTCCCGATCGCCTTTTTTGTGATCAGCGGCATCCGTTATTTGTTTTACGGTATATTTAAAATTATCGGACAGAACATAGAAATGGACCCGAGCGAAAATCAACCATCCTAACATCCGGGGAAATGACAACAGGAGCAGCATAAATGAACAGCGCTTATTTTTTAGGAATATGTTTTGCAGGTTTAATGATACTGGGGCTACCGCTTTATCTTGTACTTGGATTTGTATCTCTCTATTGTTTTCATTTTCTGAGTCCTTCCGGCATTATCACCATCGTCACCGAATTCAATAAAATCGTGGCAACACCTGCCATGGTGGCCCTTCCGCTGTTTACTTTTGCAGGATATATTCTTTCCAATACAAAAACACCGGACAGGGTGGTTAATCTCGCCAAAGCGTTTTTTGGATGGATGCCGGGGAATTTAGGAATTGTTGCTATCCTGACAAGTGCCCTTTTTACGGCATTTACAGGAGCAACTGGCATAACGATCGTAGCCATTGGCGGGCTTCTTTATCCCATCCTTATCCGGGCAAAATATCCGGAACGTTTTTCTCTGGGCCTCATTACCACATGCGGTAGTGTAGGACTTCTTTTTGCCCCAAGCCTGCCGATTATCGCGTATGGTGTTATTTCAATGGCAGACATCAACAGTCTTTTTCTTGCCGGTGTATTCCCAGGAATTATCCTTATTGTCATTCTGTCGGCATATTCAATGATTGCGGGTGGAAGAGAAGCATGGGCGACAAGAGAGAAAATAACCTTCAGACAGATGCTTGGCGCTGTAAACGAAGCCAAATACGAAATTCCCCTGCCTTTTATTATTTTGATCGGTATCTATGGCGGTATTCTCTCCGCATCCGAAGCATCTGCCATTACAGTCGTCTATGTGCTCATTGTTGAATTTTTAATTTACAGGGATATCCCCTTAAAAAATCTGCCGAAAGTCATCAAGGAAAGCAGTCTGCTTGCAGGTGCCATTCTCATTATCATTACGATGGGTCTGGGTGTAACCAACTTTATGGTAGAGCAGCGTGTTCCGGACCTCATTGTCGAACACATGAGCCAAGTAATTCACAGCAAGATCATTTTTCTCCTGGTTCTCAATATATTCCTTTTGATTGTGGGTTGCCTGATGGATATTTTTTCAGCGATCATCATCGTGGTCCCCCTGATTGTCCCGGTTGCAGTTGCATATGGGGTTGACCCCGTTCATCTGGGAATTATCTTTCTTACCAATCTTGAAATTGGATATATCACTCCGCCTGTGGGCCTGAATCTATTTATATCAAGTTTCAGATTCCAGGTACCACTCGTCAGTATTTACAGAAGAGTACTGCCTTTTTTCATCCTGTTAGTGTTTGTGCTGATGCTCATCACCTACTGGCCGGATTTAAGCCTGTATCTGGTTCACAAATATGGTCCTGTGCAGCAGGCATCCATGGAATCCATTCTGCAGTATTAGTCTTAATTTTTATAACACTATAAAGAGACGCGCGCGGGAAACTAAAATCCCGCGCGCCAAAAAATCCAGTCACACCTTCAGGTAATATACTTTAATTCACATTCTCCATTATCATCTTAATTCAGATTCTTGATTCCCGATGCCCGCTCAAGTTCAGCCAGTGCAATCATGTAACCATATATGGCATTGAAATAATTGGTATTGGCCTGAGTTAAAAACATCTGTGCATCAAGTATATCTGTTGATGTTGCCACCTGCTGCTCGTATTGCAACTCAGTGATACGCCAGTTCTCACGCGCCTGACCCTGTGCTTTTCGAGCTGTTTCAATATTATTCTTCGCAACCTGAAGTTCCATAAAGGCGTTTTGCACTTCAAGACGCACACCATTTTCGATAAACCTGATTTTTGATGCCATGGCGTCATATGCATGTTTTACTTTTGCCACCTGAGCCTGCGTTTTCCCCCATTCAAACAGGGTCAATTCTGCCTGTACAGACAGGCTTGCATTGCTGGCATGGCTGAAATCATTTTCTGTTGCAAGCGCATCTTCACCGCTTTGTTCATATCTTCCCACCAGAACCACTTTGGGAAAATAACTGCTGCGAGCGAGTCTTGCGGACAATCCAATGCTTTTGAGCCCCAAATTCAAGGCACGCATGACAGGACGTTCTTTTAAGGCTTTTTCAATCAGATCTTCATACGTGGCAGCAAATTCGGGGACGCATTCGATATCTTCAATCATTATATTTTTTTGCATGGGCTGATCAAGAAGAAGATTCAATTGAGACAGAGATATATCCACGACCCCTGCTGTTTTTACTTTATTTTGCAAGGAATTGGCCAGCCCGACTTGTGATTTCAAAAGATCGTTATTGGGGATGAGTCCCTGAACATGAAATTTTTCTGCATTATCTGCATGGGCACGAAGAGAAACCACAGATTCTTCTGCGGTTTCCAGAAGTTTTCGATAGAGCAAGAGTTGATAATAGGCTTTCTTTACATCACGAATCACGTCCAGAACCGTTTGTTCCTTCTCCATCCGTTTGATGTCCCGGCCCAGATCTTTCAATTTAAGATTGGCGGAAAGCCCAAGTCCGGTAAAAAGCGGTTGAACGATATCCGCATGCCAACTGTAAAATGTTTGATGGGCAATGGGCATGCTGCTGCCTTCACCTGTCTTCATGATAGGCTGTTTTTCCATATCTGTATAGCCATAGGCTGTATTGATTTTAAACATCATATCTGCCCTTGCCATCCGATAGTCCTCAAGCGCGTCCTTTTCGTATGCCTCCTGCTCATGGATACGATGATTGGTATTCAGCGCCTGACTGACCGCCCCTGACACTGTCAGCACACCCTGTTCTTCTGCAAGTGAAATATCTGTGGTTATCACCTGTATCAAAAGAAATATCATAATAAAAAACCGGATGAATTTAATACGTACCATAAGACAAACTCCTTTACCGGAATATAGGTAAAATTTTTCAGGTTTAAGATAAGATCTCTTTGTGCCCATCCGGATGAATGCCAAAAAACATGGCATAAAGAACCGGAACTACAATCAACGTAAGCACTGTGGCAAACGTTAGTCCGCTCATGATGGTCACACTCATGCCCGCATAAAATACATCCGTGAGTAACGGCAGCATTCCCAGCACGGTGGTCATCGCGGCCATGACCACCGGCCTCAGACGACTTACCGATGAATCGAGGATCGCTGCATAACCGGGTCTTCCTTCTTTTATTTCCTGGTCGATCTGGTCGATCAGCACAACCGCATTTTTGATAAGCATCCCGGAAAGACCTAAAAATCCCAGCAAGCACATAAATCCAAACGGTTCATTGAATAAAAGCAAGCCTGCAGATACGCCAATCGTAGCCAACGGCAGGCACAGGAAAATGATGATCGTCTGCCGGATGGCATTGAACATAAAAATGATGGTAACCACCATGGCAAGAAAGAAAATCGGTATCATACGGAAAAGGGCCTTCTGGGCATCACGGGATTCTTTATATTCTCCACCCCATGAAAACGTATATCCTTCAGGAATTTGAATAGCCTCTATTTTATCCTTTACGCGTTCTCTCAAGGCACTGGCATTTCCGGCCAATGGGTCACACATGGCTGTGATCTCCCGCATGCGGTTCTTTCGATGAATAACCGGATCTTCCCATCGGGTGCGAACATCTGTTATCAGGCGGCTCAGTGGCATTGTCTGACCGGTGAGGGGACTTATGATCTGTGTATTCCTGATATCACCGGCGCCTTGTCTTTCTTTTTCCGGAGGCCGCATGATAATTGGTATCAACCGGTTGTCTTTTCTGAAAAGACCAATCACCGCACCTTTGAAATTGGCTGCCAATGCCTCCTGAATCATGGGACGGGATATACCTGTCCGGCGGGCAAGGGCCTCGTCAATTACAGGTTCAAGGATTTTAACCCGCTGACGCCAATTGTCATGAATATTTACGGCAAGTTTATCTTCTGCCATAATGGACTGGGCTTTTTCTGATAAACTGCGAAGCACGGACGGATCATCGCCATAGAATTTCACCTCGACTTTGGCTCCCCGGTCCGGTCCCCGTGAAAATTTTTTGAGTTTGAATTCAGCATCGGGGAAATTCACCGTCAGATAATCCCGAATGTGCGGCAGCAGGCTCTCGATTTCACGAAAATCATTTACGGTTACAAGGAGTTGGCCGTAACTGGAATTTGGCATTTCAGGATCATACGTCAAGATAAACCGTAACGCCCCCTGACCTGTAAATGTGGTTACATTTTCAATTTTTTCCTGTTTTACCAGCCAGTCCTCGATTTGTTTCAGATCCGCTGAAGTATGCTGAATCCGGGTACCTTCAGGACGCCAGTAATCGATCATAAACTGAGGTCTGTTTGAACTTGGAAAAAAACTTTCTTCCACAAAGCCAAACCCCGCGATGGCTGCTGCGAGTAAACCGATGAGAACCGCAAGTGTTGAAAGTCGTCTATGAAGGCAATAGTCTAAAAACCGCCTGTAGAATTTAAAAAATGGTGAATGATACGGATCAGATGATTCTCCACCCTTTGGTTTTCTCATAAACCGGACACAGAAAAAAGGGGTTAACGTAACAGCCAGAATCCAGCTTAAGCCCAATGAAATGGCCATGACCATAAACAGATGATTCAGGAACTCGCCCGTCGTGTTTTGTGAGGTGCCAATGGCCGCAAATGCAAGAATCGCCACAAACGTTGCACCCAAAAGAGGCCAGGCCGTCTGTTTGACGGTTTCTGCAGCGGCATCTCTTCGTCCCATTCCCTGTTGAACACGCACAAGTATGCCTTCTGTGACGACGATCGCATTATCCACCAGCATGCCAAGGGCAAGTATCAGCGCACCCAGGGAAATCAACTGCAGTGTCACATGCATGACATGCATCATGATAAATGTTCCGAAAATGGTTAACAGAAGAATGACTCCCATTAACAGTCCGCTGGATATCCCCATGGTGACACATAAAACAGCAATAACAATAATGACAGCTTCCACAAGGTTGACCAGAAAATCATCTATGGCAGTGGTTACCGTGTCTGACTGCAACGCAATCGTATGAAGGTCCATGCCCGCAGGCGCGGTACGCATCAATTCTTCTATCTTCTCTTTAACCGCTTTTCCCATGACAACCACATTTCCGCCTTCAACCGTTGCAATACCGATACCGATCGCAGGCTGGCCGTTAAACCGCATTTCCCAACGGGGCGGATCCAGATAACCGGTTTTTATGTCTGCAACATCTCCAATACGGATCAGATTTCCTGGTCCGGTCATCCGGACCAGAAGTTCTGAAATATTTTCGGGTTTTACAAGACCGCCTGTGGGACGAATCCTTACATAATCATCTCCAGTATCAAGCTGTCCGGCATCGACGATCTGGTGCTGCTGGTTCAAGGTATTGATGATATCCCCCAGACTGATACCCATGGCAGCTATCCGTGAACGGGATATTTCCAGATAAATCACATCCGTCTGGTCGCCCCAGAGTTCAACGCTGGCCACATCTTTCACCAAAAGAAGTTCGCGCTTGATCACATCTGAGAAGTCTTTCATTTCGGAATAACTGAAACCGTCACCTGTAAGCGCATAAAAAATGCCGTACACATCCCCAAAATCGTCATTCACCACCACCCTATCCACACCCGGAGGAAGACTGGATTTGGCATCATTGACTTTTTTTCTGAGTTCATCCCAGATTTGCGGCATATCCTTGCTGAAATAGTTGTCTTTGATATCCACATAGATAATCGATAACCCGGCCTTTGACAGGGACCGGATTTCCTTGAGCTGGGACAGCTGCTGAATGGCCGTCTCCAGTGTATCGGTCACTTCTTTTTCCACTTCTTCCGGAGTAGCCCCCGGATACGTTGCCATGACCACGGCCGTTTTAATGGTAAAGTCCGGGAATTCCAGGCGTCCCAATCCCTTATAGGCCCATATTCCACCCGCAACAAGAAGAATGGTAACCACATAGGCAACAACACGCTTTCGTAATATCCAATCGGTTAAAAACATATGATGCCCCCTTAATCTCTGTTTTCCAATAAACGGACGCTCTGATTTTCTCTAAGAAATCTCGCGCCAGCAGTTACAATCTGCTGGCCGCTGGCAATACCCTCGGTGATATAAACCCTGTCATTGTCGATACGCCCTGTTTTTACTTTCTGTTTTTCAACTTTAAGCGTCTGCGGATTGATTAGCCAGACACAGGATGATCCTTCTGAATCGATAAAGACTGCAGCAGCAGGCACAGAGAGAAGAGGCGCCGCATCCTTGTCAGCAATCGTGATGATAACGGTTGCTGACATCCCGGATTGAATATTAAGCTCGCGGGGCAGTTCCAGGTTCACGGTTAACGGATAACTTTGATGATTGAGCATTGGCTGGCTGCCGATTTCTTTTAAAGATGCCGGGTATAATCGTTCAGGATAAGCCTCAAAGCTGCATTCCAAACCGATGATCCGATCCTTCTCGATAACCAGTTCCTCATCGACAGTAGTCCCTACTTCAATATGAGAGAAATCGAGCAAGGTGACAACCGGCATTCCCGGTGCTGCAGTTTCATAATTTTCAATAAAAATCTTGTCTATGACGCCATCAAGCGGCACTTTGAGGCATGTATCATTGAGAGCGTCCCTGGCTGCTTTCATATCTGTAAGCAGCCCTTTTATCTTGGCTTTCATGGCATCCACATCCTCCTTCCTCGCTCCGCGTCGTCCCTTTTCAAGAGACTGCTCAGCAGCACGCACACGGGCCTCTGCCATGTCAAAGGCAGTCTTGGCACTGTCGAATGTGGCTTTGGCAGCCGCTTTTTCAGAATACAATACGCGATACCGTTCATAATTCTGCTGAATCTCAGCAAACTGGGCTTGGGCGGCACTCAAATCTGCCTCCAGAAGTGCGACATCCTCCGGTCTGGCCCCTCGCTGCATGGCGTTCAAAGCGGCTTGCGTTTCTTCAAGGCCTGCGTCAAGACGATTGACCCGGTTTTTATAATCGCGGGGATCGATCTTTGCAATAATATCCCCTTTTTTCACTTTCTCTCCTGTGACAACATTCATCTCGACCAGCGGCCCGCCAACTCTGAATGCCAGTTTCATTTCACCGGCCGGCTGAACGATCCCGGGAAATGTTCTTTTGATTGCATGATGGGTTTCCTCGAGACGCATATATTTCACCGGACGTATGGCAGAGGATTCTTCTAATGATTGACTGTTGTCATCTTTGCTCAAACGACCCAGCACCAGGCCGATCCCGATTAAAACTATTACACTAGCACATGTCACGATGATCCATTTTTTTCTTGTCATATCGCCTCCTATTGATTTAATTTCCTGACCCCGTCTTCAACCCATATATGATGACTGACAAGCCCAAAATTTTCCAATACTCTAATCAGTTGAAGCCCCATGGGACTTTCTTTTCCAAAATCTTTATTTTCCCAGCAAAGATGAATACTTAAATCCGTGTCTATAAAGCCATGAATATACCATTTGATATAAACCAGATACCTGGCATGATCCGGAATCATGTTCTTTAGTAAATCAATGACTTTTGCCCGTTCACCTTGATTGCCGGACCGTAAGTTGATCATTTCAATCCATCTCATATCATTGCTCCGTTGTTTAATCATAAATATCTGTAAAATTCCTTTTTAACCATTTTGGTGTGCAGCCGGAGTAAAAAAATGAAACTATCCGGCCAGGATTGTATTTGATATAGCCAAATCCATGCCAAAGAAAAAAAAGCTTCAATTTCAAGTTGTTATATATTTTGACAAGAAAAACTTTCATATTTGAAATAATTATCTTTTAAATACAACAGTTATTTGATATTGCTTTCAAATAAAACAGATATGTTGCGTTAAGGAGGGGTCATGAAGATCGTTTTTGATGAAAATGAATTTTTCCGCCAAGCCACGCTGAGAATCTGCGGCAGTCTCAATTTTGAAACTGCTATCAGACGATGCTTTGAATATATCAAAAATTATCTTCCCATTGACGGTATCTGTCTTGGAATATATGAACCGGATTTAAACATGATTCGAATCAACACCTGGATCGGACCGAAGAATCTGAAAAAACCGGATAATATTATTAAGGTTCCGGAAACGTATTGGAAGCAAATTAAAGCCGAATTGGCATCACAAAAAGGGATCAGAATCATCAATGACCTGACAGAAGAAGAGCCTTTTGCCCTTGAAATGATTCGCCGGATCTGGAGTGAAGATGGATCTGTAATAAGAGTAGACCTTCAGATTGAGGATGAAAAAGTCGGCGGTTTAAGTCTTTACGCCACGAAAGAAGTCCATTTTACAGAGGAACACGCCCGTCTGATCATGCTTCTTCACGATCCGTTTGCCATTGCCCTCTCCAATTTGCTGCGCCATGAGGAAGTTATTCGACTGAAAGACCTTCTCTCAGATGAAAACCAGTTTCTCCATCGCCAGCTCCATAAGATTACAGGAGATACGATTATCGGTTCTGAATTTGGGTTAAAACCGGTCATGGATATGGTCCGCCAGATCGCACCGCTTGACAATCCGGTATTATTGCTGGGAGAAACCGGTGTGGGAAAGGAAGTAATTGCAAATGCCATTCATTATTCCTCACCCCGAAAAAACGGCCCCTTTGTTAAAGTCAATTGTGGGGCCATACCCGAAAATCTGATTGACAGTGAATTGTTCGGCCATGAAAAAGGCGCATTTACAGGTGCGGTCACCCAGAGAAGAGGGCTGTTTGAACGCGCTGACGGTGGCACGATTTTTCTGGATGAAATAGGCGAACTGCCTATGGCCGTTCAAGTCAGACTGCTTAGAGTCCTCCAGTATAAAGAAATTGAACGCCTGGGAGGTGACAAAGTCATTTCGGTTGATACAAGAATTTTTAGTGCAACCCACAGGAATCTGGAACAAATGGTCAAAGACGGCCTTTTTCGGGAAGATCTCTTTTTCCGTCTCAATGTTTTTCCGATTATGATTCCGCCTTTAAGGCAGCGTAAAGGAGACATCCCTGCGTTGGCCTATCATTTTATCGAACGAAAATCAGGAGATCTGAAAATTCATAACCGCCCTTCCCTGTCAACCGGAGTTGTCTCAAAACTCCAGGACTATCATTGGCCCGGCAATGTCCGTGAACTGGAAAACATGATGGAACGTGCGTTGATCCGGAGTCAGATCAGGGAACCCAGGGATATATTATCACCCAATGACTTTTTCTTTCAAACATCGATTGAAACAGCACAAGGTCGCCCTGCATACACCGGTCAGTTTCTATCTCTTGATGATGTTATTACCGACCATCTTCGTTTCACGCTTGAAAAAACAAAAGGCCGCATCGAGGGTTCGGGCGGTGCTGCGGAAATATTAAACATTCACCCCAGCACCCTTCGCGGTAAATTAAGAAAACTGAATATTCCCCATGGAAAAAAAAAGTAGCCTTGAATATCAACTACAAAAACACCAATCCGTTGTACTGCTCCTTTCCCATCGTTAAAAATATTTTTCCATATGAGAAAGTGAATAGGCAGCCTTCATTTTTGCAATTTCATTTAACATCTGCATTCCCTTAAGCACACCGGAATCTGTTGCAATAACGTTATCCAAAAGTGCTTTGAATTTTTCTCTGTCATTATGCAGAGAAACGAGATAACGGGCTTCAAAAAGGTCTACAAATAGAAAATGTCCGTTATTATTTTTTCTGACCATGTCGAAAAGTATTTTTGACTGTTCAGGTCCGCAGGAGGCATCCAAAAGTTCGGGCATTACAGACGCATAGGCTGCCATGAAAAGATTTCCGAGACCGTCGTAGTAGTTTTCATCAAGCGCAATGGATCTTTTAACCATAGCGATACAGGGTGCAAGAACCATCATGGATGTGGGGTCATCCATATTAAGCATGGCGTTTAGTCCTGCGGCAAGGGCTGTCCACATTAAGGTTCCTGTATATTTTCTATCAAGAACGCCTACCATCTCTGTCACTGTCTTTCCTTTTTCAATTCCTTTTCTGAATGTCCTGTTCGTTTTAAGCGCACGCAAACCATATTCATAACCAGTATTATAAAGGACAGAGGCGTACTCCTTGTTTTCATCTTCCACACAAAGCCCAAGGGCCACATAGAGAAATGTGGCCTGGCTCAATGCATTCCTGTTGTCCCCGGCCACTTCGGCCAAAGTAGCCACGAGAAGAACGGCCGTGGGGAGTCCTTCCCGTGCGAGCTGAGCACTTTTCATATCCATGATTTTATTGATAGCAGTATCAATCACGGGTGTTGTCGCCTTCCCAAGAAATGACCTTCCCAGACTGGCACACCCTGAAAAACAGATCATGGCTGCCATTATCAGAATTAACGTATTTAATTTAAGTTGTTTTTTCATTTTCACTATCCTCGCTCGATTAAAGTCACTATTTTTTTATTTAATCATATTTCCAATAAAATCATCCGCTGTCCTGTCACATCAAGCAGGAACAGACTCAACTGCGGCCAGTAACTGATAATGAGAAGTGCTAAAAAAAGAATAATCAGCGCCGGAATGACGACTCTATAGAGCTGCATCACAGACACATTGAATCTTAAGCTGGCTACAAAAAGATTCACCCCCACAGGTGGCGTGAGATATCCCAGTTCCAGATTCGCCAGGAAAAGAACCCCAAGATGAATCGGATCCATATTGAAAGTCTCTGCAACAGGTGCAATTAAAGGCACCACGACCACGATGGCTGAGAACATATCCATCATGCAACCCACGATCAGAAGGAAAATATTCAAAACCATGACAAATGCGGTTTTACTTCCAATATGATCACTGATGATGGTCATAATCAGTTGGGGAATTTTCTGATCCACCAGAAAATTGGTCAATCCCAGAGCCGCACCCAACACCAGAAGGAGAGCGCCTACGGTGACCATACTATGAACCGTTAGCTGAAATAACTTTTTAAAAGGGATCTCCTGGTAAATGAAACATTCCGTGAAAAGGGCATAAGACACAGTCACGGATGCAGCCTCACTTACCGTGATAATACCGCCGTAAATACCGCCTACGACAAAAAAAGGGAGTGGAATAAGCCATTTGGCTTCCCATGTGGCACGTATAAGTACTTCTTTTGAAAATGGTGTTGTAGGGATATGATGTCTGGCCCCATAAAAGATACCATATAAAATCAAAAGTCCCACAATCAACAGTCCGGGTATGAGGCAGGCAAGAAAAAGTTCAGTGATATTTGTTTTGGCGATCATTCCATAAATGATGATAGGAAGGCTGGGCGCGAATAGAACGCCTGAACTGCCGGCTGCGATGATAAATCCAAGGGAAAAAGATCTTGAATAGCCTTCTCTTATGAGAGCCGGAAGAAGGATACCGCCTATGGCAATGATCGTGACACCGCTTGCACCCGTCATTGCTGTAAATACGGTAGAAACCACCACAGCCGCCACGGTCAGTCCTCCGGGAAGCCAACCCAGCATGGCATTTGACAGATTGATCATTCTGGTGGAAGACTTGCTCTCCGCATAGATAAAACCGGCAAAAATAAATAGCGGTATGGCAATGATGCCGGGCGCATTCGCCAATCGGCACATTTCGACAATCGGTGTAGCCATACTCTGATGTGCAAACAAATAAAAAAGAAGTACCGCTCCGCCACCTATGATGGTAAAAAGGGGAGCACCAAACAGAAAAAAAAGAATGAAAAGAAAAACCAATCCTGCAGTAATTGCAACACTCATCATATTTTCCAGAATATTATAAAATTAATTAAAAATATGTTTACCTGACCTGACTATTTTTCGTTCATGATACTTTCCGAATCATAGGTAATGGTGGGAGACGATCTGCCGGCAAGGGTATTCACGATGTGAGAGAAACAGGAAACGATCATCACTACAAAAGAAAACGGCACAATCATGCGTAATCCCCATACTGGAAACCATTTGAAATCATATGTAGGGTACTCTTTAAGCATCATCACATATTCGATGGACCCGATGGCAAGCAGGGCACAAATCACCATCTGAAAAACAGAAATAGCGATTTCGATCTGTTTTCTTTTGTATGGCGTGGACAACATATGAGAAAACACATCAATTTTTATATGCTGCCTGTATTCCGTGGCAAGGGACGCGCCCAGAAAGGCAATCCAAATCACTCCATGTCTTAAGAAGATATCGACCCACATATAGCCCTGATCAAAGATGTTTCGGGCAATCACCTGCCCAAAGGAGATGATAATCATTGAAAAAAGAATTAGAAAAAGGAGTGCTTTCTCGATGACGATAATGACCCGATGAAAAGCAAACAGCCCATTTATAAAATCATTCATTTGTCCCGTTCCTTTCGAAATGAATCCAGATGGCCCAACAACTTATCAAGAAGTTCTCTTGAATATAGTTTTCCGGCAAAATAATCCCATGTTGTCTTGGCTTTCTCTTTCATAACCTTTTCATTTTCAGGTGACAGATGGCTTTCCTTGGCACCATATTTAATGATGGCATTTAAGCATTTATCGTTATCGCTTCTTAAATTTATTGCGATTTTAGCTTCAATATCGGCCTGTTGTTCGAAAAATCGTTTTTTGTATCTGTCATCCAGGGCATTCCAGCGATCGAGCCCTATCAGAATAACGGCGGGTGAGTATCTGACATTGATGGGATTGACATATTTTACTTCAGGATACATTTGTGTGGCGACGATATAGAAGGCTGGTCCTATCATGGAATCTGCAACACCTTGCCGCATGGCAGGCACGGCTTCTGCGACACCCACAGGTATCGGATTTGCACCAAGGGTTTCCAGAAATTTTTCTTCCACTTTACCATACCATGAGCCGAATTTGGCCTTGCCAAACTGTTCAAGCGTATCTAAGGCATACTTAGTCGAATAAAACTGATCAAATCCCTGATCGTTCCAGGCTGCCAATTTATACCCATATTTTTCGTGCAATTTTTCAAAATCTTCCCGCATCACTTTTTTGATATAATCCACTTCTTCCCAGGATTTAAACATGAACGGCAGTTCCAAAATGGACATTTCAGGACAGAATATCGTTGCAGCCATGCCTGAAATCCCGGTTCCCTGAATCTGGCCCAAGCGCATCTTCTGCTGATAATCAGCTTCATCTCCCATCACGCCCCCCCAGTAAACATCAATCTGGATGGTATGCTCGCTCCCCTCTTCTATGGCAGGAATCAAAATAGAACGAATACTATTTCCTAACCCGATTCCCTTTGGGGCAATGGTCGCGAATTTCCATATTTCCGGCTTCACTTCTGTCGCTGCCGCGTGGATCGACACAGGGACAATTCCCCCTAACGATATAAGCAACGCAGAAATACTAACTATCCTTTTAGTTAACCTCCTCATCCTCACATCCTCCTTTTGATTTTTTACCAACGTGGTTTCTAATTTTTTTTGGATATTATATTTTTGAAAAAAATTTTAAGGTAATATGACATAGCGTTCCGATGTATGGCATACTATCAATCCTTTTTCTATGCCCGCAGAGCCATACCATCGAGCATCAGCAAGGAAACGGAATTCATCCATCTTTGATACGCCGCATCCTTATCTTCAGCATCCAATACTGCCTTGCAGCTGACAAAAATCATTCCGTTAACGGCTTTTGCGATCACTTCCGTATCCAAATCGGGCCTCAGAAAACATTTATTGACGCCATTTATCAGGTACTGTTCCGTATACAGGTCAAACAACTTTATAGCGTTTTCTAGTTTTTCATTTAAAGTGGCGTCCACCCCCAACAGCTCATAAAATGCAATTCTGAAAATGCGTATATCTGTCATAAAAATATCGAACAGGCTCTTTCCGATCCTGTTGAGCTGGGCACGATAATCTTCCAGACTGTTTGATTCTGTGGGGGCTTCTGTTGTGACCATCTGGCCAACGTGTAAAATGAGATCATCTGCAATGGCATTAAAAATATCGAATTTGCTCTTGAAATACCTGTAAAATGTGCCATGGCCAATTTTTAACAGTTCAGCAATGTCTGATATTTTTGTTGCATGATATCCTTTTTCTGAAAACACCTGAATGGCAGCCTCAATGATATCAGACCGTCTTTGATTGATTTTGTTTTCATTCATCGATCCATTCTCCTTTCAAGAATGACACATCATTCAGTAAATCATGTCCCGTTAATTTGCAACAGGTTTTTTAAATATACGGGGTTTAATTTTGTAACAAAAAAGGATGACGAATCAGGCCAAATTCAGCCAGAAAATAAAAGTCAGCGCAGAAATGACGGTATTGATGGAAATGGCGGCAGCCGCGAAATCCTTATCTCCATTCATCTCTCCTGCCATCACATAAGTGATTGTTGCCGTGGGTGAAGCGAGGATAATTAAAAGCGGGAGATATTCAACCCGGGAGATATGTGTCAGGTAGCATATGGTAAATGCAAAACCGGGAAGCAGAATAAGTTTGATAAAACTCGTAACCGCCACAAGCGTTATATGCGTTTTCATTGTATGGAAAGAAAGAGAAGCACCAATGATGAGGAGAGCCATGGGGAGTCCCATACCGCCCAATATATCGAGACTTCTTGTGATGATTACCGGAAGGGTTATGGAATAAAGGGAGAAGAAGATGCCTGTGGCTGAGGCAATAATCACAGGATTGAACATAATCTGAGTGATTAAAACCAGACCGATGCGCTTTCCTTTGAATTTATCATTGTTTATAGATAGGATAATCACTGAAAAAAAATTTTGCAGTATGATGATGAAGCCGGCAAACATGCCTGCGCGGGCGAACCCATCACTACCAAGAAAATAATAAGATACAGCAAAAGCCATATATCCGATATTGCAGTGAAACGAACTCTGGACAAACGTTCCGACGCGTCCTTTTTCAAGTTTTAAAAGCCATCCGAGTCCCCATGCCAGAAGATATGCCGCTGTCATTGAAAAGAGGCCAATGAAGAGGACATCTGCATTGAATCTTTCATGAAATGAAGACCGAGCGATGGCCCTGAAAATCATTGCGGGAATGGCAAAATAAAAAACCAGTCTGTTTGCAGCCCCGATGAAATATTCAGGAAGGAATTGTCTCTGGCGAGCGACCCAGCCAAGGGAAATAATGGCAAATATGGGGATAATGGTATTCAGGATATCCATTTAAATACGGAATCCTTTTTATTGATAGTTCAGTTATAAGCTAAAAAAGCTGCTCCGAAGAGCAGCTTTTTTTATTCTTCAATATCTACTGTACCTATGATTTATTCGCAAAGCTCAAACAAGGCAGCCGCGCCCATACCCCCACCGATGCACATGGACTCAACACCATACTTGACACCGAGTCTCTGCATGTTTGCAAGAAGGGTTGCCGCAAGTTTTGAACCGGTGCATCCCAGAGGATGACCAAGAGCGATGGCACCCCCATTGATATTGATAATTCTATCCGGGCTGTCAAATGCCCAGTTTTTCCTGTCCGCAATTCCGATTTGTCTTGCGCTGTATATACATTGGGAAGCAAATGCTTCATTGAGTTCCCAAAGTCCGATATCAGAGGCTTTCAAACCGGCTTTTTCAAGAAGCTTTGGAACCGCATAGGCTGGCCCCACACCCATTTCGTCAGATTTACATCCTGCGGTTGTGTAAAGCCTCAGTTTTGCAATCGGTTTCACACCATATTTTTTCACCGCATCTTCACTCATGATAACGCTTGCGGCCGCACCATCTGTTGTCTGTGAAGAATTCCCGGCCGTGACAGACCCCATGGCGGCAAACACGGTTCTCAATTTGGCAAGCCCTTCCATAGTGGTTTCTCTTACGCCATCATCAAAATCCTGCATTTTCACTTGAACCTTGATAGAACCATCCGGCTGTTCAATATATCGTTTAGCAGGGGTAGGCACTATTTCCGTAAAAAGTCCTTTTCTCTGGGCTTCTGCAGCTTTCATCTGGGAATGCAATGCGAACTCATCCTGTTCCTGACGCGTCACATTATATCGGTTGGCAACGTTCTCTGCCGTGATACCCATGGAAATATACATCTCCGGATCGGTTTTGGCAAAATCCGGATGAGGGCGTGGCAAATTACCACCCATGGGAACGATACTCATGGACTCACAGCCACCTGCCATCGTGACTTCAGACCATCCCACCATCACGCGCATGGCGGATTGTGCGATGGATTCAAGACCTGAAGAACAAAATCTGTTGATAACAGCCCCTGAAACCGAATCCGGGAATCCCGCCATTTTAACAGCAATTCGGCCAAGATTAATGCCCTGTTCTGCTTCCGGGAATGCACATCCCAGCATGAAATCATCTATTGCTGCCGGATCAAGATTGATTTTTTCTACGACGGCTTTCATGATATGTGATATCAGTTCTTCCGGCCGGGTTTGTGCAAAGGCACCTTTGCCTCTTCTGCACCCAGGTGTTCTTAAAGCACTTACTATATATGCATCTCTCATAAAGTTGTCCTCCTGAATTTCTTTATTTTATGAAGGTATTACATTAACAACGGCTTGCCTGTTTTAAAAATATGCTCAGCCATTTTCTGGGTATTTTCCGTTTTCCACAACTCAACAAACGCCTCTCTTTCCAGATCAAGCATATATTGCTCGGAAACCAGCATTCCCTGTCTTGCTTCGCCACCTGATATGACATAGGCAACCTTTTTAGCGATCAATTCCATGTGTGGCGGTATAAAACTGCCTTGGGACATATTAAACATTTCGACATAAATCATTCCCTGAGCTTCTCTGCCCATGACCGGTATTTTGGTCTTTTTGGGCGCCACATACCCATCATCAACCATTTTCAATACTTCTTTTTTGGCTTCACCAATCAGGTAATCCTTGTTAAATACGATTCTGTCCTTGGGACCAAGGAAACCGTTATTTCTTGCTTCCGCAGCTGAGCCAGATACTTTTGCCTGGGCAATCGTCAAAATTGTGGGGACAAAATACGCACCATAATCAGCAAGTTTTACAGATTTAGGAACGCTTTCTATAATTTTTCGCCACAGGTTGGTGCACCCCCCACCTGCAGGAAGAAGACCGGCACCTATTTCTACAAGCCCCATAAACAAGTCAGAGTGGGCCACTATCATGTCTGCAGCAAGGCATGTTTCTGCACCACCACCAAGTGTCATGCCATAGGGCGCAGCAACAACGGGGTATGGTGCATATCGGGTACCCATGACAACTTTCTGGGCATCTTTTATAAACTGATCAATTTCACTGAATTTGCCCGCCTTCGCAAGTTCACTCATATATCCAAGATCGCCACCTGCGGAGAACGCTCCGGGCATGCCCGGCGCCTGATTGCCGATAACAAGGCCAACACCGTTATTTTTAACATATTCGCCAGCCTGGGCATTAAAATCAACCATGGCTCTGTTTACAGCATTCATTTTGGTATGGAATTCAAGGCAGAATACGCCATCACCAAGATCAATGAGAGAAGCCGCTTCATTTGACATGACTTCTTTATTGTCTGCCTTGAGATCAGCAAGAAAAATCATCTTTTCACTGAGAACGAGATCTTTATAGCTTCCGGATACAAAATCAAAGTACTGTTTTTTGCCATTCTGAATTCGATAAAATGTTTCATTGCCGCCATCTAACATTTTCTTTACATTATTCGGAATGGGCATTCCGTCTTTTTCCATTTTGGCGACAGATTCCCTGACGCCCAGATTATCCCAGCTTTCAAACGGGCCTGCTTCAAGAGCATACCCCCACCTCATGGCGCTATCGATTTCAACGATACTATTTGCAATTTCAGGAATTCGGTTGGCTGAATAACAGAAAGTTCTTGCAGCCAGCTTCCATGCAACCTGGGAGAGTCTTGAGTCATCATAGAGGATTGCTTTTTGTTTTTCGGCAAGGGTTTTCTTTTCTTTGGCTGCCTTAACGACGTCCGGAACTGCTTTTCTGTCAAACTCAACGTATTCGCCTGTCTTTATATCCAGAACGAGTTTGGATTTCTTCCATGTGGCAGGATCGACGATCGATTTGTAGAAACCGCCTTTTTCCTTGGTTTTATTACCCAACTGCCCGTTTTCAAGCATCTTCTGGATGAATTCGGGTTTCTGGTAAATCTCCCTTCTCTCATCGTTTTCAAGCAGTTTATAAGAATTGTCCATCAAATGGCCCAATGTGTCCAGGCCGACCAGATCAGTCAATGCAAATACTGCTGTTTTTGGCATACCCATTGCCGGCCCATATATGGCATCAAATTCAGGAATGGTAATATCTTCGGTGAGAAGAAGCTGGAAAGCCTCACCGATTTGCCCTACGCCGATACGGTTTCCGATAAAATTGGGGGTATCTTTTCCCCATACAATGCCCTTGCCCAGTACTTTTTCGCCCCATGAAGCGATGAATTCACAGACATCTTTTTTGGTATCCGGTCCGGCTACAAGTTCGAGAAGCTTCATATAACGGACTGGATTGAAAAAGTGCATGATCAGAAAATTTTCTTTGAACTGCTGGCTTCTTCCCTGTGCCATTTCTTTAAGAGGAAGACCTGATGTGTTCGAAGCGATAATCGCTCCCGGTTTCATGACCTTTTCGACTTTTTCAAAGAGTTGCTGCTTTATTTTCAAATTTTCCACAACAACTTCTACAATCAGATCACAATCTTTTAACTTGTCAATGTCATCGTCGAGGTTACCGGTCGTGATCAGACTGACGTCATTTTTCTTATCCATGAAAAGCGGTGGTTTGGATTTAATGGCGCCCTGAAGTCCAGCTTCAACAATTCTGTTTCTTGCTTTGGGATCATTTTTTTCCTCATCCTTCAAATTGAATGGGACAATGTCCAAAAGCAGCGTTTCCAAACCTGCACCCGCACATAGTGCAGCAATACCGCCGCCCATGATCCCGGATCCAATTACGGCTACTTTCTCAATCCTACGTGTCATAAAAACCTCCATATTAAATATAATAATTAATAAAATATTAATCGCAAAGTTAATTCAGACCCAATCTACCGGTACACATGCAAAACGAAAATTGCTTAGAATTGAGGCTGTTAGCAAATAGTTGAATTGAAACGCCAAAATCTCACATTTGCCTAAAATGAGGGAATATACTCCAATCATGATGTTGTGTCAAACATTATGTCATAGCACAATATTTAATTTAATATCAATATGTTAAACAAATTCGGCCCAACGGTCATGATGACTGGAATTGCAGTGGCAGAGAAGAGGCGTTTGTCGAATCATTTAAAAATTTGCTGTAAAACAAACGTGTTTAAACCCAAGGCATCTTTACGTGGATTTCTCAACGAGCATCCCACCCAGAAAAAGATCGAACATGGTGGAAATCGATTGCATGATATCTATTTTTTCCTCAAGCACAACCAAACGGAAAACAAGATCCTTTACAGCACCAAATATACAATAGGAGGCAATGACCGGATCAAGTTCCTTTTTTATTTTTCCCTTTTTCTGTGCATTTATATGAAACTCGGCAGACATCATAACCAGTTTAACGTAAAATGTATTGATTTTTCCATAAAGCTCATGATTGATGCTTGAAATATCTCTCAACACGATTTTTAAAAACTGGCCAAAGCCTTTTTCCTTGAGAAGGATCTTCGTTACATCCAAATAAATCTTTTTGATATCTTCAATCGATTTGTCCATGGAAATATCAAGGACCTTGACGGACTCATAAAGGATAGTCAGATATTTATCGATAATCATTTCGAGGATTTCAAGTTTTCCGCTGAAGTGGAGATAAAATGTTCCCTTGGCGATACCTGCAGCAGAGATGATATCATCCACTGACACTGCGTGATAGCCCCTGTCTGAGAACATTTCGAGAGAAAGCTTCATAATATCCGATTGTCTTTTTAATCCGTCTTTTCTCTTTTTTTTCATTAATATTTTTTTGCGTGTTATCGTATTTTCAGTATCCGGGTATCAAATCAATTATTCAATAGTTACGGATCAATGCATAGAAAATATTTTGGAATAAATCAAGGATTGAAACACTTTTTTTACCGGTTCGGTAAACAATACCGACAGGGAGAGAATAAAATTTTCCTTGAATTTCCATGGGGTCTGTTCAATAAGAAACTATTTAAAATTAAAGCAGTCTTTTCCCCATCAACATATTAAATACCCGGTCGGCCCCGGAAAATGGAGATTTTATGGAAAACTATGATATATCCCTTCACTACTCTGACAAACCATCTGCACTTGGCTGTTATCTCAAGCTTGTATCCGGTCGACGAAAAGGCCTGAAACCTGGGGAAAAATTGCCCTCAATTTTCGCCAGATGGCCGGACATTACCATTGATCCTGACAATCTGAAGAACTATAATCGATCCTGTGGCCTGATCCATTCAGAATACCTGCCTCCTCTTTACCCGCATATTATTGCAGCACCAGTGCATCTCGGCATGGTCAGCCATCCGGCATTCCCGCTCAAAATGATGGGTTCCATTCATTTAAGCAATCACATCCTACAGCATAAAAGAATAAAAGTATCTGATATTTTAAATATTTCTTGTGTTCTTGGTGATAAACGCAACGTGGAAAAAGGGCTGGAGTTTGATATTCGTACGGAGGTCAGACTCAAAGATGAACTGGTTTGGGAGAGCATTACAACCGCTTTGATACGAGGTAAATTTGGAGAACCGGATGAGCCGTCCGAGCGATCCAGGCTGTCAGCTGCTGAAGGCGCATCCTACCTGACCCAATGGGCGGTGCCTGCCGGTACCGGAAGGCGCTATGCCAAAATCACAGGAGATTTTAATCCCATTCACCTGTTTCCGGTTACAGCCAAACTTTTCGGATTTAAAAGAGATATCGCTCATGGCATGTGGACATTGGCCAATGCTGCGGGACGCCTCAATGTTACGATCAACGATGCCCCTGTCAAAATTGATGCTGCTTTCAAAGGCCCCATGTTCATGGCAAACACGGCAGAGCTTCATGTAAGCCCCTATGATTCCGGCCAGAAATTCGATGTTTTCTGTTCCGGAAATCCAAAGCCGGTCATATGCGCGGATTTAAAATTTGTCGAACCCGGCACGACACTTTAACAATAAACGTATTGACGCTATGACTTCACCACAAGGAAGGGCACAGAGAAAAAGATTGAGATTCCATCTCTGTGTTCTCAGTGCCCTCTGTGATTAGCAAATGATATGATTCACCGTGAACCACCGAGTTTGCGAATAATCGGTTAACTCCCTGAAATCGCACTGGCGCGTCCGAGGCCAGATCCGCCATGATCATAAATAGCCGACGGAATGCCCGTGCCAGTTGACGGGTAATAGGTCTCAAGAAAATAGTCGAATGCCCGCCATTCTTTCAGTTCCTGAACACCGGCATCTGTGGAAATATCTATCCTGAAATTCGCATAATCATTTGATGAGATGGGCATACCGGTTTTGTCTTTTGGAACGATTTCAAGATTGTAAGAAGTCGCCAAATCCATCAAGCTTAAAATATAAAGATTAACGACCAAATGATAAAGTGTTGTTTCATCCGTCAGGTCAAGTTTTGTACCAGAAGTAACTGTATTTAAGTCAGATGTGTCACACATGTATACATCGGTAACTTTTGAAAAAAGGGCATTGGAATCGTTATAATCATACCGGATACCGGACAAATTCAAATAAACATGCCCCCCCATCAGCGGTGCGGCACTTACAGAAACTTCGCATATATTTCTGAGCTCCTTGGCAGTTACATACACACTCATCATAGGGTAACCAGGATTTGTATCGCCATAGGGTGAGCTTCCCAGCGGCAACGCATTATAGACATCGGAGAATGTAATGTTTCCTGTTTTACCTTGATAAAGGTTATCCCGGATCACACCAGTTGCAATGACGCCGACTGCATAAGGTTCATTATCCATAGCATCGAGGGCACCTGCAGCCGCACGAATCGCATCTGCGGTCAGATTGCCAAATCCGGTTTCCTGAAGTGATTTCATCTCAAGATCAAAACCGGTTTTTGTGACAATTGTATCCGGACTCATACCGATATCGTTTAATGCCGTGCTTATCATGGACTTATAGCCTTTAACAACATCATCCATGTCTTTGTCGCCTGCTACCGTATCATCAACCGGTATCAACTCGAATTTATGATCGGTTATTTTTTTCTGTTTTTTATTATAGGTGATATCAAGTCTGCTCAGATAAGAGCCATATTCTCCCGGAGAAAAAATAATCGTATTTGAGGCACCTTTAATGAACGCCGTCGTTGTCGCAGTATGCTCATGACCGGAAGCAATAATATCGATCCCGGTAACATTTTCCGCGATATCCGAATCCTCACCTGAACCTGCTGAACCAACACCGGTATGAGAAAGGAGAACGATCAGATCCGCACCACTTGATTTCAGGGCATCCACCTTTCCCTGTAAAAAGCCATAATCGTGATTGAAGGTTACCGGATCAGCAAGAGGGGCCACACTGTGTGCGCCGATTCCCAAAATCCCCAGAATCCCCACTTTCAAGCCATCTTCGACAGTTATGATTTTATTCTCAACGATCGTACCGTTGGTAACTATCGCTTCTATGACATCATCCTCAGAATCCAATGGGTCTGTCACGATATTGCTTGCGACAATAGGCACGTCAAAGCCGGAGGCCATACCCGCGTCAATCAGATCAGCAAGTCTGTCATTTCCCCAGTCGAATTCATGATTTCCCAAGGTAATGGCATCATAATTCATTAATTTGAAAAACTTGAATGCAATGGGATCAGAAGCGGTCATGTCATAAATCGTACCCATTAAAAAATCACCGGAATCAAACAACAAAACCGGTTGATCATCAGAAGACGCATCGCTTCTGATTTTTTTTATCAGTCCGGCCAGTCTCGCATAACCTCCCATGACGCTGTCATTATCGGTTGAATCAAGTGGCGTATAATCGGATTGAGGGCCATATCCGGCTGCGTGGTGATGAACGTCCGATGTCTGGAGTATCACAAGAGATACGGTATCGGCATTGTCTTTATTGTCATTATCATCATTGTTGCCGCAGCTTACAATAAAAGCAAGCGTTATGAAGATGACTGTGATTTTTATGAATAAACCCATCATGTTGTTTTTGGATGCCATATCTGTCATATCTCCTTTTTTTAATAGGTTTCTTCAAACGTTTTGTTCTGATTTTCCCTTTAGGTCTCAACTCTTTTTTCAAGGCTGTCACCACGGTTTTTCAGTTCCGGGCTATCGGAACCTAATTTTTATGTCAGTAAATATCATTTTACTTAAATCGTAAAGACGAAAATAGATAAATATATATTTACAAAATTTGACATTTGTAAAAAATAATTGTATAGAGTGTCAAATTTTTTGATCATATAAGAAAATAGTGTTTACTATAAAAAACACAATTTAATAATTCACTTGATTCGTGTTCGACGAAATGCTAATTTCTTTCTATAACAAATTATTGACGAAATATAGTTCAGCAATTCCCTGACTAACTATATAACACTCATGAAAGGACAAAAGGAATGGGTAAATCTGAAAAAATTTATTACGGACGGATGATACCTGAAGAACTCGAAATAACTGAAGGATTATACGAGATCAATCATCATGAATTTCACACGATAAAAGACCGGAACGGATTTGATTATTACAGAGTGGATATCCAGCATGCAAATCTCAATAAACTACAAAAAATCATACAAGGATGTGAAGCTGTTGAAAAGGCATGCTGGTCGGCCCAGGAAAAATTTTATGATTACTTTAAATCAAAAGATCTTCTGATTTACGTCGTAAAGGACGAAAAAATCGTGGCCTTCCAGATACTCTCTTACTGGGTGATAGATCGATATATCCTGTTTAATTTTGATGAGACCATGGTAATCAAGGAATTTCGCGGAAAGCATCTTGGTTTCTCCCTTTGTACTTTATCTTCCCGAACGCTCTATATTAAATTTGCACCCCAGAAAAAAATCAAATATGTTCTCCTGAGCGAAACTCCAAATCCACTTGCCATGAGGGGAATGTACAAATATAGATTTCTTTTTTTTAACATGGTCAATACATTCAAGCCAAATGCAGCGCTCTTGATGATCTATAAAAAACTTTTGGCACTAAAAGAAATGACACTCGTCAATGAGGATTATCCGTTTGTTTTCAAAAAAATGTTTCCCGGCTCCCTGCCACCTCACAACAAGGAAGTCAAGCTACCAGACACCATCCAGAAAATGATTCCACCGGAAGCTGATTTCTACAACCGGGGTGATGCATTCGTTTTCATGACCATTTTTTCAAGACTGTCATGTATCCCAGGCATATTCATGGCTATGGTAAAATTCTTTGGCAAATCTTTTCTGAGTAATTCCAAAGTCGGCCTGATCAACAAGATAAAATGGGAAAAGGAAGAGATTCAGAACATCAATATGATTTTGATGGGGAAAGAACCTGCCTCCTGAAAGTGAATTTACAGGTCTTAAATATCGGTATGATAAGCATATTAAAAAAAAAATTGGCCCAGCACCTGCAATTGAAACATTTCCTCATTACCGGGCATTCGAGAAATGGCTTTTATCTGCTTTTAAAAGCTTACAATTGGGATAAAGAAAGTGAAATCATCATTCCCGCATTCACATGCTCGATCATACCGATGACAATTGAGCTTGCAGGAAACAAATACGTGCCTTGCGATGCTGAAAAAGATGGCTTGAATATTGATCCGGAAGAAATAAAAAAAGCAATCACGAAAAATACAAAAGCCATTTATGTTGTGCACACATATGGCAATGCAGCGAAAATTGACACGATCTGCGAAATTGCAAAAAAACACAACTTGATCGTAATAGAAGATCTTGCCCATTCTTTGCTTTATTCCTATAAAGGCAAAAAACTGGGAACCTACGGTGATTTTTCACTTCTTTGTTTCACCAAAAAAATCATCAATTTCGAAGGAGGGGCTGTCGGAACGAACCATACAGATATATACAATAGAATGAGAGCCCTTCAACTGAAATATCATTCAAAAAAAAACTTTGATTATAAAGATGTACTTGAAAAATATGGCAGGATTTATGGTTCTTATTGGGAAAGCAAATTTCCGTTTTGGATCGTATGGTCAAGTTATATTCAATATCTGATTTATATGGCATTTTTTCATAAAAAAGTGTTTGACGAAAAGCAATGGTTCAGGGTAGACAATAATAAATTCATCCCATCGAAAATCAGTGCGTTGATCACAGCTGGACAGCTTGATCTGCTGAAAACAAGAAATAAAGAAATGGATTACCTGAAATTTAAAAATAAATTTAAAAATAAAATTCAGGTTTATGATAAAGACCTTGGAGAGGATGATACGCCGCCAGCATATTATTCCGGAACAATTATTAAAGATAATTTCTTGCTGAAAAAGATATGCATACCAACATGGCGGAATTTCAATCCTGTCGGGAAATACCCGAGAGCGGATTATCTCTATACGAATTATAAAATTTTTTCTAAAATAATAATGTACCTTTAATAATTATCTGATATGGAGATATAATATAGTCGACTTTATCTGATGGACGCGTAAAACAAATACAGATTTTAAAACAGTGTTTATTTCGCATTCACCTGGTTGACGACTACTGAATCATCTCTTGACAATAAACATTGTTTATGAGATTAATGAAAATAATATACTATGATAATTTTCAGGGCTTCAGGTATTGCCGACTCAGGTGATACAGTTATTTTTAATGTATAATAATCACGATTTTACTCTTTATGGGGGAGAAATGAAACATTCAAAATTATGTGCAATATGCCTTGTTTTATTTGCTGTCATAATTGGAACGGATTCATATACTGACGCTTGCGATGTTGCAGTTGTTTCAGGAAGAGTCACGACGAATGGCAGGCCGGTTATATGGAAAAACAGGGACTGCTCTGCGGACTGGCATCAGGAGATAAAATATTTTGATGCAGTCAACAGCAACGCCGGAGGGTACCTGCTTGTCTACAACTTTGATGACATTGCCGAGTACAATAATGGCACGCCTGTAAATCCATCAGGAGGAATCAATAAATCAGGGTTTGCCGTTTCATGCACCTCGGTATATGAAGATTTCAATCAGATTCACGAGGCCTATAACATAAATACCGATCTCATCCGTCAGTCCACCCAGGAATGCCGGACAATTGACGAATTTGAAGATATTCTCCTGAAATGGAAAGATGAGAAACCGGATAAAGTGATCAGCGGCAACTTTGTTGTGATTGACGCATACGGCGGAGCTTGCCTTTATGAAGTTTATACCGGCATGAATCTGGCACTTGTTCCAACAATTATGTTTACACGCTGTGATGCCAATACCGGAGAAATTGTTGAATACAGAAACGGTGCCTATACCGTCCTGGTTCCGGGAACGGGTGACGAGTTTATCGGTTTTTTCAATCAGGCAAACAACAATCGGTATTCGACTCTTATTCTTGAAGATATCAATCTTACCTTTTACGGAATATCCCTCGGTCTTGCAGATGGATCGACCCTTTTTCTCAATCTGTTTGTTGAATATATCCTGGGTGGAATTCTCGATATGGGCACGCCTGATACCATATCGGGGAATGGGGTTACCATTCCTATCAACTATGGTGAAGAAAGAAAGGAAAGAGCCACAGAGGTTCTCACACAGCTGGCAAGCGAAGGAAGGTTGAACTACAGAACAGTTTTAAAAGAAGTCTCTGAGGATGTCATTGGAGACCAGTCCAATCATTCCACAAGCAGCGAAGAAAATTACAGCACAACATATTGTATCAGTCGAAATCAAACCCGGCTTGGAATGGTCGTAGATGGTGTAAAAGCGGGTGATGATCCGGCTTTAAGCGTATTCTGGTGTGCATTGGGAGAACCTTCGATAGCTGTTTTTGCCCCCTATTTTGCGCATGCGGAATCAACCCATTATTACTCCTGGGTTGACGGCATTGGAATAGATGGCAAGTTATGGAATCTGAATGCCACAAGTATGCTTACCCGGATTTCCAACAGAAGAGAAGCCTATGACAATCTTATTTATGACAGCAATACCGGAACTGCCATGTCAGGGATGGATACCCGGCTGATGAATAAACTCGAGCTCTATAAAGCCCAGACCTGGATCACCCCCCTTGAAGATTTCGTTCTTGATAAAGCCGATGCCTATCTTGATAAAATGAGAGCCGGGAATATTGATGTTACGGCAGAAAATTTAAAAATCTTCTCTGATTATTGCGTAGAATATATATATAAAAACTATAATGAGGCTTCAACGAGCTTTTTCCAATGGCAATTTGTTGAACCGTAACAGAAAAAGAATAATCAAAAAGACAGACAACCCCAAATGAGCCATGCAGAAACAAATAAGATAGCTGATAATATCGCACTGAAGCTTACGCCGCATATTGGGAATAAGACATTTGTTCATTCCAGACTTATGCCGGCAATAAAAAATATCCTTCCCTGGATTGCTGTATTTGCGATATTTTCTTATCTTTTCTGGGATATTGACAAAACGCAATTTTTGACATCTCTGTCCTATGCCAATATCTATACCTATGTTCCGGGTTTAATCGTATTCGGCATGATCGCGTTTCTTCTTGATACGCAAAACCTATATGCTATTTTTAATCACTTCAAATATAATATGAAGTTTACGGATATACTCCCCATGCGAGGCGTAACGTATTTGCTGATGATTATAAATTTCAATCTGGGCATGGGCGGCATTTTATACTTTCTTAAAAGAGATCAAGATATATCAATCAAAAGAGGCACCGGACTGATGCTTATCTATAATACAGCCACTCAGAACAGCCTTTTTATACTATCTATCATCGGATGCCTGATAGCTCCCCATTCAGACATCATCCGGAAAATCCTGATTTTTTCCATCATCTGTGTCAGTGTCAATTTTTTATGGGTAGCCGTACTGAAGAAACTGCCGGATCGTGGCAATTTCTCCAAGTTTAAAACTCTTGCCTGGGTAAAAGTCTATCACGAAATACCATTTAACAGTTATCTCCTGATCACTTTTTGGCGGTGCGTGTATTATTCAACTTTTATTCTATTCTTTTATCTTGGGGTCCGGGCATTCAATATGGCGATCCCGCTTCTCCTGCTTACGGCATATGTTCCGATTATTCTCCTGATTATTAGCCTGCCGGTAACGCCCTTTGGCCTTGGAACGTCCCAGGCTGCGATGATATTATTTTTCAAGGATTTTGGTTCAGAAGCCAATATTCTGGCTTTTGGCATTACATATTCTACTTCAGTCATAATTATTCGCGGAATAATTGGATTGTTTTATCTTAAAAAATCACAAGGTATACGCTCTATCAAGAGAGGTATTCAAATGGAGAATGCAAATGAAAAAATTTAATTCAATCATTATTATACTTTTTGTGTTTGCAATGGTACTCTTTTCCTTCGGATGTGACACGCCAGCCCCTTCCGAAGGTAATGACCCTGTTGATGAAATTCCTGTTGATGAAGGCGAAATCAACGCTCCTGCAGATAATGTGAAACTTATTTTTGCCGGGGATGTCATGCTTGCGAGAAACGTGGCTAAATCCGTTGAAAAAAACGGGGGTGGTAATTATTTGTACCCGTTTTCTCCTGTTGCAAGTTATTTAAACAGTGGTGAAATCGTATTTGTGAATCTGGAAGGCATGATTTCAAATACAGGGACACCTGACCTGTCCAAATTGCCTTTAGGACCATGGTTCAGGGTTGATCCTGCAGCTATCAATGGATTAACCGCTGCCGGTATTGATATTGTATCAATTGCCAATAACCATGCATTTGATTATGGTCGCACGGCATTTGAAGACTGTATGACAAGATTGCAATCCGCCGGAATAAAATATTGTGGCGGCGGTTTTTCAGGAGAAGATGCCTATGCACCCGTAATTATAGAATCCAAGGGAGTAAAAGTCGCATACCTTGCATATACCAATCACGGGACAACAGCCTACAGGGCGTTAACCGAATGGGAAAATCCCAACCCGCCTTATAATCAGCAGGAAGCCCGATCAGGTATGTGCTGGCTTTATATCAAATGGCTTGAGAGAGGGATTTATGCTGCACGGGAACAACAGGCAGATATCATCGTTACCTCCATTCATTTTGGTGAAAATTATGAAAAATTGCCAAGCAGTGCCCAGGACCGATACGCACATCTTGCAATTGACAGAGGCGCAGATCTGGTGATCGGACACAGCCCCCATGTCACGCAACCCATTATGAAATATGTCAGTGGCTACATCGCCTATTCTCTGGGCAACTTTGTTTTTGACCAATCTGAAACTTACAATGAAGGCGTAACCAAAGGATCAATTTTTGAAGTCAACATCAATAAAAACACCAAAAAAATATCAAATGTTAAGGAAATAAGAACAAAGATTGTAGAAGGTACCTGGCAAACAACATTTGAATAAACCGCATCCATACTAAATTTGATCTGACAGCCACCCCAATTTAAAAAGGTGGCTGTCCGTTAAAATTCCGTCTTGCTGTACAGATAAAAAACTCCACATGGAAATAAATACCCTCCTCACCGGATTGATCATTTTTTTCGCAAGAATCTGCGATGTATCCATAGGCACTGTGCGTACGATTATAACGGTACAGGGAAGGACGGTTCTGGCCTTTTTTCTGGGTTTTGTCGAGGTTGTCCTATGGATACTGATCGTAAGCACCGTTGTTAACAAAATCAACGATTCCCCTATTCTGATTCTCTTTTATGCCTTTGGTTTTTCAACCGGCAATGTGGTCGGTATTCTTGTTGAGCGCCGTCTTGCATTTGGCATAATGATTCTTCGCATTATATCCAAAAAAAGCGGACACGAACTGGCAGATGTCCTGAGGAAAAAAGGCCAGCCTGTCACAATTTTCACCGGAGAAGGCATGCAGGGACCTGTTATTGAATTGTATGTTGTTTGCCGAAGACGCGATTTAAAATGGATGTTGCCTCTGATCCGCGAAAAAGATCCGGATGCCTTCTACATTACTGAGGCTGCCCGGGATGTCAGCAAGGTTTTGCTGCCTTTTGCCCAACCCCGGACCGGCTGGCGGGCAATATTAAAGAAAAAATGACATATATTGACAGCACCTTGTATTTTCTATACTATAAAACGCTAATTCAACATCAAACCGAATTTTTCGCCATCATTTTCGGATAAAAAAATCGGGTCCCGTGATTATATGCCGTAGATATCCCCAACGTTTATGTTGAGCCCGACTCTCAATCATTGAAAGAAAAAAATGCTGAGGCAGACATGAAAAACTTCGCCCGGTCAAAAATCGTAAAACGTCTGTTATTAAGCTTTTTCGCTCTCATCATTCTATTTATGATCTGCGGTTTTATATTTCTTTCCGATGCCAATAAAATGGCAACGTTAACACGCACCATTTACAATCATCCGCTGGTCGTATCCAATACCTCACTCCTTGCCAGTGTGGCTGTCATGAAAATTCACCAAAACATGAAGGATCTGGTTACAAGCGAATCGTCATCTGAAATTGCTGATCTTAATAAAAAAAATGACTCCAATGAAAAACGTGTCTACGACTGCCTGAACACCATCAGGGAAAACATACTCGGACAAGAGGGAAAAGACCTTGAAATACAAACACGGGCGCTGTTTTCACAATGGAAGCCCATTCGTGAAAATACCCTTATGCTGATCCGGTCCGGAAGAAAAAAAGAGGCTTCCAAAATCATCAAGACAATAAGTGCAGACCATGTGGAGAAGCTCGAATTACAGATGAACATGCTTTCAGAGTATGCTTTCAGAAAAGCATCCGGATTTATGAAACACACAGAAGATGTAGAAAAAAACATTATCCGGAGAACCCTTCTCCTTCTGGTCTCAGGAACTGTTTTGGCCCTGCTGATCGCCTTTTTTACCATAAAAAAACTTCTTTCCATTGAGACAGAACTGAACGAGGAAAGAAACCGCCTGGCCATCACCATGCACGCTATCGGGGATGCCGTAATTGCCACTGATCGTAATGGCTGCATTACCCTTATAAATGAAGTTGCCGGAAATTTAACCGGATGGATTGATAAGGATGCCTTGGGCAAACCTCTTGGAACCGTTTTAAATATCATCAATGAATATACAAGGGAACCCACAGAAAATCCAGTCTCAAAAGTCATAAACACCGGCCATATTCAGGGCCTTGCCAACCACACCTTGCTGATATCAAAAGACGGGAAGGAGTATAACATTGATGACAGCGCTGCTCCGATTTTGGATGAAAAGAATACGCTCCTGGGCGTTATTCTGGTCTTCAGGGATGTCACCCATGAAAAACAAGCCATGCGCGAGCTGTATGAAAGCCGTGCGATTCTCCAGGCAGCCATGGACAACAGTCAGGCAGGTATCGTCATTGCGGATGCACCCACAGGAGAGATCAGATATGTGAATCAGGCAGGCCTCATGATACCTGGCAGATCAAAAGATGAAATCGTAAATAACATAGATATCGATAAATATGTGGCCAGTTGGCGGATTTTTCATTTTGACGGTACGCCGTATATGCGCGATGAGGTCCCTCTTGCCAGAGCGATTCTTTATAATGAGACATGCAGCAGGGAGCTTATTTTAAGAAAAAATAATGGAGAAGATCGATATGTGTTTATAAATGCCGCTCCTGTTAACAATCCTGAGGGTGACGTTATTGCAGGAATTGCTGTTTTTTTAGATATTACAGATCGAATACACGCAAATATGAAAATCATCGAAAGTGAAGAACGCTGGAAATCGCTTTCCCAAAGTTCACCGGACCATATTCTCCTGCTGGACAGAAAGTTAGACATTCAGTTTGCCAATTCAGCATCTCCCGGACTGACAACAGATCAGCTTATCGGAACAAATATCATCTCCTACATTGAAAACAACCAGCAGGCGAAAATTAAAACACTGCTCGAAAGCATCTTTGAAACCGGACTTCCGGCCAATTACGAAACATCCTACATCAGACCGGACAACCAGATTGTGTACTATGAATCGAGGGTCATCCCCAGAAAACTGTCCGGAGATATTGTCGGCCTGACCTTAAGTGCCAGAGACATAACCGACAAGAAACGCATGGAAATTCAAAAAGAACTGCTTGAGGCAAAACTTCGCCAGGCCCAGAAAATGGAAGCGATAGGCACGCTTTCAGGCGGAATCGCACACGATTTTAATAATATCCTGGCTATTATACTTGGCAATGCGGAACTGGCTATGGAAGATGGTTTGGCAAGCGATTCCCTGCAAACCTATTTGAATGAAATCAAGATTGCCGGTTTGCGGGCCAGACAAATGGTCAAACAAATATTGAATTTCAGTCGGCAGTCATCTCTGGAAAAGGAACCGGTAAACATTTCCCAGCTTGTGATCGAATCTCTGAGACTGATACGGTCTTCTCTTCCGACCACGATTCATATCGATCAGGACATCCCGTTTATATCAACGGTAATTATGGCAAACCCCACCCAGGTCAATCAGGTGCTCATGAATCTCTGCATCAACGCTTCCCATGCCATGAACAATGAAGGAACGCTCAGTGTCAATCTGGAACAGATATGGCTTGGCAAGGATGATGTCAAAATTGCAGAAGATTTAAAACCCGGAAATTATGTCCGTTTATCTGTAATTGATACCGGACATGGCATTTCAGAAGACATCGCCAATAAAATTTTTGACCCGTATTTTACCACAAAAGAAACCGGAAAAGGAACCGGGATGGGACTTTCCGTTGTATATGGCATTGTAAAAGCCCACCAGGGAGCCATTACCCTTTACAGCGAGGCAGGTAAAGGCACAATCTTCCATGTATACTTGCCGACAATTGATAAAAAAATCAGAGAAGACACGGCATCTCCCAGCCCGACTCCCAGAGGCAATGAACGAATTCTTCTGGTTGATGATGAGGAGATGATCATTCGCATGGCAGAAAAAATACTCACATCTCTCGGATATACTGTTGACAGTTTTCAGGAACCTGAAAAAGCGCTCCGGCAATTCCAGAAAACCCCTGATCACTATGATATGGTTATAACGGATATGACCATGCCCGGTTTATCGGGGATCAGGCTTTCTGCCGAGCTTAATAAAATCAGGGCAGACATACCGATTCTCCTTTGCACGGGTTACAGCGAAAAAATAAATGAAACCACAGCCCATGACTACGGAATCAGTAAATTTCTGATCAAGCCCATTACCAAATTGATATTTGCAGAATCCATAAGGGAGGTGCTGAAAAATCGCCAATCCGTTTCATGAGCCAAGGTCTATCACCCGCACCCGCAATCACACCCCCCCCCACAAGAGGAGTCGACCCCTGCCATGGCTTTGACAATTTCATGATTGTCTGCCTGAGAAATTTGCGTGACCGTTATTGCCAGACAAACAGCATTCTGATGCCCCGTAATATCATGAAACTGACAGGCCAGATGAGAAAACATGTCATGAAAATTTGACGGGTTCACCTGTACGGCAACCTGTTCACCAATTTTTTTGCCGAAAAGTGCATACTCAATCCCGGAAAGCCCTGAAGACCCGATGCCAAAGATAAAATTTATCTGAACCGGTGTTGCATCAAGGTCTATATTGTCCACAGAAGATCCTTTCCATACATCAAGACCCACTTTCATCAGGTTGTTAATTTTTAATTGTATTTCCATAAACCTGTTATCCTTTCAGAAATCATGCTATAACCATTATGAAAAAACCTTTGACACGAACCGGAAACCATGAACCTGTTATCAAAAAAATCGTTTAAAGACAAATTAAATACCTGGTACATTGCCAATAAAAGAAACCTGCCATGGCGGGAGACAAAAAATCCCTATCATATATGGGTTTCGGAAGTCATGTTGCAGCAAACCCAGGTCATTACCGTAATAGACTATTTCAACAGGTTTATTGACTATTTTCCGGACATCAAAACCCTTTCACAGGCTGACCTTCAGGCGGTTCTGAAACATTGGGAAGGATTGGGCTATTATTCCCGAGCCAGAAATCTTCACAGGGCGGCCAGGCAATTAATTGAAGACAATCGGTTCGATGTGCCGGATACACCTGAAGAATTCAGGAAACTCATGGGGGTTGGCGATTATATCAACGCGGCTGTGCAGAGCATTGCTTTTGGACACGCGCTTGCTGTTGTTGACGGAAATGTCAAAAGAGTTCTGTCCCGCGTGTTTATGATGGATATGCCGGTGAATCAATCCGGCGCCCACGCTGCGTTTTATGATAAGGCATCCTTGCTTCTGGATGAAAATGATCCGTCCACTTCAAATCAGGCAATGATGGAACTGGGTGCACTTGTCTGCAAACCGAAACGTCCGTTATGTGGAGCCTGTCCGGTATCAAGATTCTGCAAGGCCTTTAAAAACAAGAGAACAGACGAATATCCCAAACGTGTGACCCCTCGAAAAATTCCCACGCGCCAAATGGTAGCCGGGCTTATTGTTAAAAATGATCAATTTCTGATTGTTCAAAGGGAGGAGCATGGATTTTTAGGTGGCATGTGGGAGCTTCCTGGTGGCCCAGTAACTATTGAATCACCTGAAGAAAGTCTTGCAAGTGCGGTAAAAAAACGGACTGGCATTTCCGTGACTGTAACAGCACACCTCACTCATGTAGGCCATGCGTATACGCATTTCAAATTAAAGTTATCCGTTTATCTCTGCCATCCGGTTTCACCTGTGACACGATTAACAGCCGATGCAAACAGGACATGGATTCATCCAAAAGATATCCCCGAATATCCCTTTCACAAAGCCATGCACAAATGCTTCCCGAAAGTGATCGACTATTTCAGGAAAGCAAGCTAAATGATCTCAAGGTGTCATGACATATCTTCCGGGTGCGTCATAAGGGAACTCATTCTCAAGAAAATTTTTTATTTCAGGCGGCGCTTCCTTCATACCGGAATGCCCGGAAAGCCATTGCTCCCATGATATCCACCATGAGCCGTCATTAACCGGCGTATCTTTAAACCATGCTTCAGGGGGCCTATAGCAATCTTTTTCAATTGATGTTGAAATGCGATAATGCCGACCCGGATGTCCCGGCTCGCTGATGATACCCGCATTGTGCCCGCCACTTGTCAATACAAAGGTGATGCTTTCGGCATCTGACGCCAGATGAAATTTGTACACTGATGCCCATGGTGCGACATGGTCTTTTTCAGTTGAAACAAGAAATACAGGCACATGGATATCTGATATGGCCACAGGCCTGCCACCTGCCAGAAATCTTCCTTCAAAAAGGTCATTATTCAGGAAAAGTTCCCGTAAATACCGGCTGTGCATTTTAAATGGCATTCGGGTTGTATCCGTGTTCCATGCCATCAGATCATTCAAGGCAACGCGTTCACCGATCATGTAATCATGCACGATTCTGGACCAGACCAGATCGTTGGATCGAAGTATCTGAAACGCACCGGCCATCTGCCGGGTATCCAGATACCCCTGGCTGTTCATGATGTCTTCCAGATAAGTTATTTGTGAATCATCAATAAACAGCATGAGTTCCCCTGCCTCAGTGAAATCAACCTGTGTGGCAAGGAGGGTCATTGTTTTTATCCGATGATCGCCGTCTCTTGCCATGGCAGCAGCGGCGATGGCAAGAAGCGTTCCCCCCAGACAATAGCCTGTGGCATGGAACCTTCTGTCAGGCATCACTTCCGAAATCATATCTGCTGCCTTCATAATGCCAAGGTTCAGATAATCATCCATATCTGTTTCACGATCTTCTTTTCCGGGATTCTTCCAGGAAATCATAAAAACAGTATGTCCCTTGTCGACCAGGTATTTTACAAGTGAATTTTCAGGAGACAGATCGAGGATATAATATTTCATGATCCAGGCAGGTATAATCAAAATCGGCTCATGATATACGTCTTCCGTTACCGGACTGTATTGAATAAGCTCCATCAGCCTGTTACGGAAAATGACCTTACCCGGCGTAATCCCCAGATTTTTCCCGACTGTATATGCCTCACTTCCGAATGGTCTTTCACCTGACACCTGACGCTTGACATCTTCCATCAGGTTAAGCATCCCGGAAACCAGATTCATGCCCCCCTTTTTTACTGTCAGATTGATCACTTCAGGATTTGTAAACGGATAATTGGAGGGTGAGAGAATATCGAGCATCTGTTTTCCAACAAACGAAACCACGTTTTCATGATGCGGTGTAACCCCTGGTACGTTACTCGTCATATCCTGCCACCATTTTTGCACCCCCAGGAAAGATTTGTAAAGTGTCCGATACGGTTCCTTCTGCCAGGATGGTTCCTTGAATCTTACATCCCATAAGGTTCTCTCTTTTTTTTCATGTTTGCCATGAAAAAAAAGTTCCGTATTTCGTCCAGCGATTTTTTCGATTGTGCGAAACATGGAAAAACTGGTTTCCGTGATTTTACCGGGAGAATTTGCAAAATGAAGATACCAGTCCAAAAAAGCAAGAGAAATCGCCACAGGAGAAACGTTAAACATGGCCCGGCCTTGCATGGCATGATATAAACTGTCGATGTCTCTTAGAAGTGTTTTGTCAGTCATCTTTTCCATAGGGCGTACTCTTTGAACCTGTATTTATTTCGACAAGTCATGTCTCGGTTTATCAACATTCTCTTTTGATATATTTTTTATTTTGAAAGATTCAACAGACTATGCCGAAGTTTTTTTTGTCCTTCAAACAAGTAATCCACTTCATCCTTAAGAGCGGTCTGCAAGGAATTGGCAGCCTTTTCAAATGAATCTGCAAAATAGTTGTAGTCCATTACAGATTCAAACATATCAAATGGCATTTTAAAAACGTGACTGGATTGTCCTGTATTTTTTTTTAATGCGTCGAGGATGCTCTTGTTGGTCGATAAAATAGTGCCACATAACTCGAACAGCGGATCATAGGCTCTGTGAGTTGCCTCAACCATTAACCGGGGCATATTCGGCCATTCGTCAAACATTTTTTTCATGGTGTTGATTGAATTCATTTCCATTTTTCTTCTCCTCCTTTTAAAAAAAATATTCATAATAATTAATGGGATCAAACCGCTTCTCCATTGAATATCTGCAATTCAGGTGCGACCTGCCTCAGATCAATGGTCATTTCATAAGCATGCGCGTCCGGTGACCTCGTCATTTTAAATCCCAGCTTTTTACTGAGGGCAATCATGGTGGTATTTTCATAAAGCACGAGTCCATAGATATCGTATACCTGTCTTTCTCTTGAAATCTGAAGACATTTTGTCAATAGTGCCGCCCCTATCCCCTTCCCCTGCCATTTATCAGCCACAACAACCGAAAACTCGGCCTTTTCTCTTCCTGGCATGGTGATGATCCTGGAGACACCGAGCATTTTTTCAGTGCCACCGGATTCAGTGATGGCAACAAGCGCCATTTCCCTGTCGTAATCTATCTGGGTGAACCGTGCCAGCATCCAGTGAGACAACTGCTTTAAAGGACTGAAAAACCGGAAGTACACCGACTGGGGAGACAGATCATAAAAAAGGTCTGTTAATAGGGATGCATCCTCCGGACGTATGGGCCGGACAAAAAGTTTTTCTCCACATTTAAGCGTAATATGGGATTCAAGGCCATTGGGATAAGGACTGATGACCATATGCGCAGGAGATTTCGTACCGGATGGTTTTAAAATAATTCTGGCATCCACAGCGCACGCATTTCCGTCTTTAATGGTCAGGGGGTTGATATCCATTTCAGAGATTTCAGGAAAATCGGTAACCAGCTGGGATATACGAATAAGAATCTCCTCCAGTTGCATCATATTGGCGGGTTTAATATTCCTGAACCCTTTGAGCAGTTTGTATATTTTTGTGTCTGTCATCAAGTTTCTGGCAAGAAGGCGATTCAAAGGCGGCAGAGAAAGCGCCTTGTCCTGAAGTACTTCAGCCATCACGCCCCCCATACCGAAAAGAATCACCGGTCCGAAATCCTGATCTTTTTTGGCGCCCAGAATCAGTTCAAAATCAGGCTTGCCAAGCATAGGTTGAATGGTTACCCCATCTATCACTGCATCGGCTTTATAGTGACGTGCAGCCCTCATGATATCGTGATAAGCCTCCCTCACATCCGCTTCATTTAAAAGGTTCAATCTCACACCATCTGCATCGCTCTTGTGCGGGATATCCCTGGAACAGATTTTCATCACCACATTAAAACCAAAACCTTTGGCCTTTGCTACCGCTTCTTCCAAAGATATGGCAAATTCAATTTTGTTCACAGGGATACCGTATAGGGAAAGGAGTTTTGAGGCTTCGATTTCCGTTAATACGAATTCGTTGTTTATGATTTTTTCTGAAATGAGAAGATCTGCTTTTTCATGAAAGAAATTGAGCTTATTGGGCAGCCTGGAAGGAATTTCCTGAAGCATTTCGATATTTTTTGTAAACCGGTAAAGGTCCATAAAGGCCCTGATCGCCCGTTCCGGAGAATCAAAAGTAGGAATACCTGCCCTGTTGAAAATATCCCTTCCCTTTTCGACATCTTTTCCACCCAGCCAGGAAGTAAACACAGGCATGGGAAATGATTTCAACTCATCGATCAATCCTTCAGCCACGGCCGAAGGTTCAACAAGAGCGGTTGGCGCCAGCATGATCAAAAGACCGTTTAATTCCGTGGCCCCTTTGAGGACCTTTACGGCATTACAATATCTTTCAGATGATGCATCCCCGATGATATCGATCGGGTTCCCCCTGCTCCAGTGCGCCGGAAGAATGGCATCGAGTTTTTGAACGGTATCAACCGACAGTGTGGCCGGTTCCATCTGGTAATCATTCAATGCATCTGCCGCCATGACACCCGGCCCGCCGGAATTTGTGAGAATACCAAGGGAAGGACCAGCCAACCGGGGGCGCCTTGATAAAAGCTCCGCACAATCAAACAGCTCTTCAAATGTTTTTACCCTTAAAATACCGGCCCGTTTGAACGCTGCATCATAGACGGCATCTTCACCGGTCATCGCCCCGGTATGGGACGCGGCCGCTTTTGCCCCTGCTTTGGATCTGCCGGCTTTAAAAACGATTATCGGTTTTATCCTTGAAACCGCGCGGGCAGCGCTCATGAATTTTCGAATTTGCGTGAGACTTTCAATATACATGACAATACTGCTGACTTCCGGATCACAACCCAGATAATCAATCATGTCGCCAAAATCAACGTCCAGTGTCGATCCAAGGCTTACAAAATAGCTGAATCCAATGTGTTCCTTGACCGAAAAATCGAGAATCGACGAACAGATCGCCCCGCTTTGAGATACAAATGCCAATCGGCCCGGTTGAGGCATATATCTGGCAAAACTGGCGTTTAATCCGGGTTTGCTGCTGATAATCCCCAGACAATTCGGCCCGATCAGGCGCAAACCCGAATGATTGGCTTTTTCAAGGATGTCCATTTCAAGCGCACGGCCTTCCTCTCCGGTTTCCTTTCCGCCTGCAGAGATGATAATGGCGCCGCCAACCTGGGCATGAGAACATTCCTGGATAATGCCCGGCACGGTTTTGATGGGCGTTGCAATCACTGCAAGATCAACTTTTGTGTCAATCGCTGATATGGATTTTACGGCTTTATAGCCATTAACCTGGGTTTTATTGGAATTCACAGGAAATATGTCTCCCTGAAAACCCGAGCTTTTTAAATTATTCAATATCACGGAGCCAATGCTCCCCTCCCGGTCGCTCGCCCCTATCACAGCCACATTTCTGGGATTGAAAATCTTGTCCATGTTGGCAATGCTCATACCTTTGTCCTTTCTGATTTTCTGCCGGTTTTATAATCAAATGCGATGGCCAACCGCTTTCTTTTGCATTTTTGTTATTCCATCTGCTCGTTCTCGAAATAGAGCAATGGACATGCCACAGGCCATCCCCAGTTTTTCAATTATTTTTCATCATGAATTCAAACTATTATAAAAATGCACCTGCGATGGCCACCACCACCGGCACGGTCCTTTGTTTTTTCTTTTTACAATTTGTCAAATATCTTTGGGACTGAGTTGATAGACAGCGTCTTTTATAAAAATGCATCCAAGACAATTGATTTTTAGGAAGTTTAAGGATATGTACCTTAATTTTAAGAGGAAGATAGTGTTTCCTCACCATCTCCGGTAAACGGACAGGTGAACTCAATGATGACAGATTATAATACAGAACAGCTTGAAACCCTCGACATGATCGTGAACGTTTTGCCGCGCATGCCTGAAAAAGAAATCATTGAACTGAAAGACAGTGCATCGGATTATCTTCAATTCAGGCAGGACATGGCCTCTTTTTCAGACACATACCTGGCACCGTTATGCAAAAAAAAATGCCATGATACAGGCCTGAGTGCCTGCTGCACCAAGGATGGTATCATCACTTATTTCACGGACATGGTTTTAAATGTCCTTTTTTCAGATGAAAAAAAAATCTCCATACTAAAAAATACATTATCCCGGTCAAATACACACACCACATGTGTCTATTTATCTGAAAAAGGATGCTTATGGACCATTAAGCCGATTGTATGTGAAATGTTTTTTTGTGACTGGCTGATTGAGGAATCATCCGTGACCGATGCATCTTTCGCCAGACAGATTGAGGCATTCAGAATCCGGCAGAAATTGTATACCTGGCCGGATAAACCTGTATTTTTCAATACAGTTGAAACCCTGTTCCTGGAAAAAGGGATTGAATCTTCTTTGATGTATTTTCATTTCAGTCCCGGTTTGAAACAGATCAAGAAAAAAGCAGGGGTACAATAACGTGTCGCAGCAGATAAACGCCGTTGAGCGTATTGCCGGGCAGGTGCGAAACGTTTTAAGATCAGGTTTTCACCTGGGGCCGGATGTTCTTTCGTTTATTGAATCCACGTATGCCATATCCCCACGGCATGTGTGTCATCATTTTTTTGACGTCCTTAAAACCATGGAAGAGCCGGATGATATTGTTGAATTTATCGTTTATCCGGATGAAAGGGTGCAGATGCTTTTTGAGCCTGTATTCGAATCCATCGGCGTCATGTTGCCTGAAAAAAACGACGTTCTTGCTTCACTTGTGGCGTCTCCTGTCTGTGCCAGCATTTTTCTGCCTGAGAAAAACGAACCGATAATGATCGATATCAGCAAACCGGTTCTTGAGCGTTTCATCAGACGATTGAACATGGGGCGCGCCATTCATCCCGCGCTTCAAGATGCCTTTGATTTTTATGATCCTTCGGAAAAACGGTATCGCACCGCTGTAAAATTAAGAAACAGCAGATTTGCCTATACGGATAACCGGATTGAAGTCCTTGTTCAATTTTTAAACCGGTTTCCGGCAGATGATCCATCCTTCTTTGATGCCCTTGATTTCATGCTTGAGTTTTTTACGGAAATAAAAGATGAATCGGACATCATGGATGCCCTGATCACAAAAAAAAAAATTCTGAATCACCATATTCAGAAAGCCGAAGCCATGGAAGACTGTTTGTCAAAAACAAATGTGGAAACATTTCTGCTGTCAGGGAATCGGGTATGTGGCATCCATGTGCCTTCCGCACAGAATCACATTGCCATGATCCGGTCAATTCTTTATCATGTTTTTAAACTGTTTCACTCAATAGTTGAAGATGATACGGTCATGACGGTTGAGACTTATGACAAACACTGAAAAACATAACTTTTTTATCCTATCATAACCATGGACAGAACTGATGACCAGACTGAATGAATTGAAACATCCTTTAGTGATTGCGCACCGTGGGTTCAGACAAAAATATCCGGAAAACACACTCGTTTCCTTTGAGGCTGCGGTAAGGGAGGGTGTTGAAATGATCGAACTGGATGTGACGCTTACACAGGATCGAAAAATGGTAATCATTCATGATGATACACTTGACCGGACCACAAACGGCAAAGGAAATGTCAGCGATCACCCCCTTTCAGAGTTGAAAAAACTCGATGCCGGAAGCTGGTTCAGTCCTGGCTTTAAAGGAGAAAGATTGCCAACCCTGGAAGACGTGCTGGATGCTTTTGCCGGCAAAGTCGCCATCAATATTGAAATCAAAAAAAGCGCCCATGAGCCCTTAAATCCTTTGGACGCTATCGAAAAACAGGTTCTTGATCTTTTGGAAAGGAAAAATGTAATGGATTCGGTTCTGATTTCCAGCTTTGAAAAAAATGTTCTTTTCCGGATCAGAGAACTGAATGCCCATGTGCCGATATCCTTTCTGACAGAAATCCCGCCATATGATGAAATCACGGGAATACTCAAAAAGTTGTCCGCCTATTCCTGGAATCCGGACTATCGAACGATCCTCTACGCACATGTCCAGAAAATGCGCTATGCAGGATTCCATGTGATCCCCTTCACCATCAATACACCGATCATTGCCAAAAAATTTATAGAGGCAGGCATTCACGGTTTTTTTACGGATGATCCAACCATCATGGCATAAAAAATCGCAGGGTAACCTCATTTGCCACACCAACTTGTTTTTAAACAAATCCTGATAATTATCTTCGAATTTAGAATAATGTTATTTTACTGAATCTCATTCATATTTATATTTTAATTCATTTACATATTGACATTCATGACCATCCTGAATAAGTAATCAATCGTTTCATTCAGTCAGCTCGGGGTATTTTAGACGGTTTTTTCAGATAGAATGTTTGGGAGGTGTGTGATGAAGTCCATGTTGGAAGGTATCCGTGTTATTGATTTTACTGCAAATGTGTCCGGCCCTGCCACGACCGCCTTTTTGGCGGATATGGGGGCTGAAGTGATAAAGGTTGAAAAACCGGGCCTTGGTGATGATGCCCGGCTGTTCCCCCCCTATTTGAACGGTTTTTCAGCACCGTTTGTCGTGATGAACCGTGGAAAAAAAGGAATATGCATTGATCTGAAAAAACCGGAAGGCATTTTGCTTTTCAAAGAGCTGGTGTCTTCCGCAGATGTCCTGGTGGAAAACCACAAACCCGGAACCATGGAAAAGCTGGGGATCGGTTATGACGAGTTGAAAAAAATTCACCCCCGTCTGATCATGCTGGCCCTTTCAGGATACGGGCAATATGGCCCGCTTGCCAACCGGCCCGCATATGACTCCATCATTCAGGCCATGACCGGTTTGATGGCCACAACAGGGTTTCCGGATGGTCCGCCTACCAAAGCCGGCCCCATCCTTATAGACCTTTCCACAGCCATGCAGTCGGCCTTTGCCATCTGCGCTGCACTTTACGCCAGGGAGAAAACCGGTGAAGGCGAATATCTGGATGTCTCCATGTTCGATGTCGGGGTCAATCTGATGGCGGGTACGTGGACAGATTATACGTTAACCGGAAATGTCCAGCGCCGCACAGGAAACCGGTATCCCTATGTAAGCCCGTTTGACACATATCCGGCAAAAGACGGTTATTTTATGATCTGCAGCGCCGGAGATGCGACTTTCATACGTATTTGCGATGCCATGGGTTTGCCCGAACTTAAATCTGATGCGCGTTTCTCAAACCTTTTTGTCCGAAATGACAATGAACCCGCGTTAACTGAAATCATTCGAAACTGGACTAAACAACATACCACAGCCGAGCTTCTGGCGCTTTCCGTAAAATTTGATTTTCCAGGCGCGCCTATCCTGGAGGTTGATGAAGTCATCACCCACCCGCATACCATAGCCAGGCAATTACCCGTGGATATCGATCAACCGGGCAGAGGAAAAGTCAATATTTACGGTCCGCCCACCAAGGCCAGAAACCATGAGATCAAAGTCCGCGGCCCGGCTCCGGAACATGGCCAGCATAACCGATGGGTACTTGAGGAACTCCTTAAAAAAACGCCGGATCAGATTGACACGATCATGTCTTCAGGCGCCATGGGATAGCTTGTGCAATGAGCCAGGTTTGAGGGTAAGGGACATATGATTGGAAATAGCCTAAAACCATAAAAACACGTTAAACATGTGTCAACATCTGCCTGAAAATTTTTGGGTCTTCAGGATTTTTTTGACACAGCAACCTGAATTCGATTGACCACTTCCATGGCTGCCTTTGCAACCACCGGTGTGCATTTGCGGCTGAAGTGAGTGATATCAGCCGCTTCAATCAGAATAATGGTAATGCTTTCCGGGATTTCATCGCCTAGGACCATTTGGCCGGTTCGCAAGGTTGCTCCCAAGGTAATAGCATGAGAATTTACAAGACGATCTGACGCAAACAGGGCTTCCGGTGTAACTTCAATAATAGTTCCGGGATCAAGGCCAAGCTGACACGCATCGACGATGATGGCTTTTTGGTATCCCAGGATTTTATCCAGGACTTCGAAGCCGACCGAGTAAAGGATCTCGGTAGCCACCGGCGTGTGGCTGGCTTCCAGAGCTTCGACCACATCAATGCCCACACGGTCGTCTTTTAACAGAGGATTTCCTATACCTAACACAATGCATTCTTTTTTCTTTGTCTCTGGCAGACCGGTTTCGGTTGTAGGCTGCGTGAAGGACAATTCGGGTTGCGGCACTTTCAACAATAGATACTCCTCATAGCCTTCCTTTCGTTATTATCTTCAATCTTCCCTGATTTTTGGCACAAACGAAGCGCCATCCCTGCCCTGCTGGTGGGTGCCGGGCCGGGGAGGCGCTCCAGGGAGTGCGGTCTTTTTTCTGCGTCTTAGTAATTCCTGACGGTTTGGAACAACTCACCGGTATGCCGGAATATATTGGCTTCCAGAGGCATGCCGCCGCCGGTCACGGCATGGGTGGCACAAGCCAGACATAGATCATAGGGCCGAAAAGCCATTTCCACACAATTGAGCAGGCCCTCACTGACATTGCCGTTCTTGATAAAATGTTTGGCAGCTTTTCGCACGGCCAGGTTTATCGGGCCTTTGTTGTGGGTGGTAGCCACAATGAGGTTTGCCCCTGTGACGATTCCCTTGTCATCGGTGGTATAGTGATGAATAAGGGTGCCACGTGGTGCTTCGATGATCCCGACGCCTTCACCTGTTACCGGTCCCATTTCCTGCCATGTTTTTTCTCCGGTGATCTCCGGATCCTGAGATAATTTTACGCATTTTTCAGCGGCATTCAGCAGTTCGATGGCACGAGCCCAGTGATAGGCCAGAACCTGGTGCACCGGTTTTGCTTTAAAGGTGTCGAAAAACTGTTCATACGCCGCATGGGCCAAAGGTGTATCCATACCGCTTGAGATGTTGAAGCGCGCCAGCGGCCCCACACTGTACATACTGGTGCCCTCGCCCTCGACAATGCCTTTCCACCCGATTTTTTTCTGGTACGGAACCTTGAGATAGCTCCATGGCACCACCCGTTCTGAAATGTAATCCAGATATTCCCTGCCGGTAAAACGGGCAACTTCATTGCCGTTAACATCCACGATTTTTTGTATCCCGTCATAATAGGCAGGTCGATTCTGTTCATCCACCGTGCCCATGTACCCCACTTCTACCCGATACATATCGCCGGCGACAAGTTTCATTAATTCCGGATTTTTAAGCACCACGTCTTCGAATACTTTAAGGGTCAGCTGACCGAGTTCAACCAGCTCCTTTGACCAGTTCTCGATATTCTGGCGTTCCTCCTCGTTCAGGCGCTTGGACCAGCCACCGGGTAAAGCAGCGACCGGATGATTAGGCTTGCCGCCGAGCAGTTCAAATATTTTAACGGCACAGCCGCGTTTGCGAAGCACTTCACGGCCAAGGTCGGCCCCGACCTTTTGAATCAGACCGACGATATTTCTTTCCGCTGCCGGTGCTTCCGGGCCGACTACAAAATCCGGGAATCCCAAGGCATAAAGAATAACCGCATGGTCTTCGACATAATGGGCGTTATAAAACAGCTCCCTAAGTTTACGGCCCGTGGGTGGCGGTTCTACACCATAAATACCGTCCGAGGCTTTCATGGCGGCCATGAAATGGACGGCCCGGCATACGCCGCACACTGTCGAAACCGTTCGCGGCACCTCTTCAATGGGCAGGCCAACCAGAAACTTTTCATAGCCCCGAAATTCGACAGTCTGGAAAAATGCTTCCTCCACATTGCCTTCGTCATTTAGAAATATGGCAATTTTCCCGTGACCTTCCAGGCGTGTGATGGGATTGATTTCAATTTTTTTCACGATTTCCTCCAAAACAATGCTGATACCTCATGAAATATTCGACGTATACAGGTAGCGGTAGGTTCACTGGCCTTTTATTTTACGGCCCAACAAACTCGCCGGTAAAGAATAACGATACATCATTTTAGCCATGTCAGGATATTTGGCCACCATACGTTCGGCCACCTCCTCATTTTCCAGAATCGCGCCGATGCTGCTCAGGGCCTGAGCGCCAAAATCGGTCACACCCGGCATGGGACCACCGCAACCCCGACAGGGAATATTGACTTTTGGGCAGGAAGCATTACAGTCTCCCTGAGTAACCGCTCCCAGACACAGATACCCCCCTTGAAGCAGACACTCCTTTTCTTCCAATACCCCGTTGCCGTCGACGACCCGCTTGACTTCTGTGATTGTCTTCCGATTAACCTGCTCATTTGCCGGATTCCGGTCGCACACATCACAAACTGCCTTGCCGCCGGTCAACCATGATCCTTTCGCTGGCAGATTCCCCTCGACAATGGCGGTAACCAGCTTGGCCACGAATTCATGATGGGGAGGACAGCCGCCCACCATATAATCCACAGTGACCACATCGGTAAGCGGCCGCACCCGGTCACAAAATTCCGGCAGGGTCAGTTCATACTTCCCGTCAACCACACACTTGGGTTGAGGATAGATACCCTCCGGGTTATCCGTGCTCGGCGAATCAATATAGGCAGTATCAAAGAGAGCCTTCCGGGGGTGTAAATTGGCCATGCCGGCAACGCCGCCAAGGGAAGCACATACGCCAAAAGCAACCAGTACTTTTGCTTTGCTTCGCAGCACTTTGGCCATGTGCTCGTGTTCACTCAACCGGATCATACCGTCCACAAACGCAAGATCGATGGATTGGTCCGGCATGGCTTCCAGATCCTTGTATTTGACGTCTGCCACTGTTGGCGCCCAGAATACGACCTCAAGGTGATCAAGGACATCCACAAGCGATTCCGACAAATCGACCAGGGACATTTCACATCCGGCACATCCGCCTGTCAGCAGAAAAGCAAATTTGATTTTATCGGCCATTATCTATTCCTTCCATTTTACATATTCGCCGGGGGGTGAAAAAGAGCGTTCCTTCTACCCGCCGGAAGTGATTATGCTGCATTTTCTTCTACTATCGTGTTGGGACCCAGTTTTATCAATTCCTCGGTAAACTCGCTGACCACGTCGGCAAATTTCTGGCCTTCAGCGCCGGAAATCCACTCCAGGCGGAACCGTTTTGGTTCAAAGCCCATATCAGCGATCATTTTTTTCAGCAGTATCATCCGGTTGGCGGTCTTGCGGTTGCCATCCTTATAATGACAGTCACCAAAGTGACAACCGCCCACCAAAACACCATCAGCCCCTTTTGCCAGGGCATCAAGTATAAACTCAGGCTTTACCCTGCCGGAGCATGGCACACGGATCAGTTTGATGGTGGGTGGATATTTGCAACGCAGGTTGCCGGCCAGATCAGCCCCGGCATAAGTGCACCACTGGCAGGCAAAGCCAACGATATTGGGTGTGTATTCCATGGTATAATCCTCTCTCATTGTTAATTCAGAAGCCGCTGTTTACTTTGAATGCGTACGATAATCTCATCACGCGGGGTTTCACTGATGGCGGCCACTTGAGCCGGATCAAGACCCTGGCAAAGGGCCAGCAGCTGGGTGTAGTAGAATACCGGAATGGCAAAATCGATCTCACCCTTATCCCGCAGCAACTTTTGGGCATTGTCAAACTGCAGATAACACGATGAACAGGTTGTAACGATCATATCCGGGTCGATTTCTTCTTTCATGCTCTTTAATTTATCTTTCAGCGTATCCAGAGCCCTTTCCTGGTTGGTGCTGCGCATGGCACCCATACCGCAGCAGGATTCCAGGCGGCTGTAGTGGGGGGTTTCAGCCCCCAGGGCATGGCATAGCTCTTTCAGCATGGTGGGGAAAAAAGGATTTTTTTCTTTTACTTTCATCACGGCTGATGGCCATAACAAATGGCAGCCGGGCTGCACCGCCACTTTCAGCTGCCTTAATGTATATTTTGCAGAGGCATTTATTTTCTCGACGCCTATTTTGTTATGCAGCACATGAGCGACGTGATAGACCTCTGATGATCCGCTGTATTTTCGATCCGCTTTCGAAAGCAGCCTGTTGACTTGCGCTTTCCGTCCCGGGTCATGATCGAGCATATGCTTTGCCTCAGCGAGAATGCCAAAACAGCTGTTACAGCCGGTCATGATGTCCACCTGCTCGGATTCGGCCAGAGTGATATTACGACTGGAAATGGCCAGCCAGGTATTGATATCAAAGGAAGGCGCTGTCCCCCATGCCGGACAGCATGTGGCGCCTTGAAGATCCACGACTTCCACTCCCAGGTTCGGGAAGGTCTGACGAAAACTCTGTTCTATGTCTGGCGCATTGAAGGGGATATTGCACCCGAGGTACATACCAAATTGTTCCATATTTTATTTCTCCTGTTTGCGGGACATCAGGTTTAAAAAAATTCCCAACTCTGCCATGGGACTGTCGTCCAGTATCTTCTGAAGTTCTGCCACTGCCTTGGGATCACCGATCGATGTGGGCGGGGTTTCAGGCAGCCCCACTTTTTTCCGCAATTCCTTTGAACGTTTGTTGTAAACGGCATGTCCTGTTTCATAAAGACTCATCAACGGTGTAAAGGCAGAAGTCGAGATGGCCAGCTCTTCTGCCTGAATCCGTCGAAAGGCAAACACCACTTCAGACGGTTTGACATCCCGCGGACATATTTCCGTACATCGGTTGCACGCCTGGCACGCCCATGTGGAAGAATCTTCGAGGATTTCCTCCATATAGCCTGACTGCAGCTTTTTGATCAGGTTCTTGCAATACAGGCTGAAGCCGGCCCGGGCCACCGGACAAACAGAGGCGCAGGCGCCGCACTGCACACAATTGAGCAGTCCTTCGCCGCCCATGGCGATAACTTTTTCCGCTATGCCTTCTTTATCCATTTGTGTAAGATTTACGGTTTGCATATTTATTCTCATCTTTCCTTTAGCGTGGTTGGTCGACAACAGATCCTTTACGATTTCTTTTTGGGGCCACCTTCAGCCTTTGCCCATCAGGCAGCACGGGTCAGTGCTGCAATCTGTGACAGAATCTGAACGTCTGTATACCCGTGAAGCAAAATGGCTGCCGAAGGGCATGCTGCCGTACATACCCCGCAGCCTTTGCACTGGGTAATATCGATCATTGCCCTGGGCCGCCCGGAATATGTTTTCAATACGATGGCATTGTAGGGACAAAGGGGTGTGCAGATGCCGCAACCGGAACATTTTTCGGTATCCACTTCGGAGATGGTCGGATCGATGCGCACCTTTCCCTGACACAGGGGAATAGCTGCGGCTGCGGCTGCGCCCTTGGCCTGGGAAACCGTATCGGGAATATCTTTGGGCCCCTGACAACAACCGGCCAAAAAGACGCCTTCTACAGCGGTTTCAACCGGTTTTAATTTGGGGTGGAGTTCCTTGAAAAAACCGGCACCATCAAAAGACAGTCCTATTTTACGGGCCAGCAGCTTGGCTGTGGGAGGCTGTTCCATGGCCGAGGCCAGGACAACCATGTCGGCATCAACCTCTATGTTTGACCCCAGATCCACATCATAACCAAGGACCCGCACTTGATCTGCAGGCAAAATCTCCATGCCGCCCACCTTGCCCTTGACAAAAGTGATGCCCATATCCCGGGCACGGGTATAGTATTCGTCGAAATCCTTTCCCGGGGCACGCACATCGATCACGTGCATAAATATCCGGATATCCGGATATTTTTCTTTGATCAAACGGGCCTGTTTGATCATGTACATGCAGCATACCCGGGAGCAATATGTGTGATGGCGCACATCGCGTGAGCCGACGCAGGAAACAAAGGATATGGTCCGGGGTTTTCTATGGTCTGATGGACGCAACAACTTACCGCCAGTTGGGCCAGTAGCCGAGATTAACCTTTCCATCTGCAGGGCTGTGATGACATTGGGCGAGTCAGGCGCATATTCAGGAAAATTTTCTTTTTCCATCACCTGGTAACCGGTGGCTACGATAATCACACCGACTTCAATATCCCGAAGGGTGCCTTCTGCCGGCAAGTGGTGGCTCCGGTCAATGGCACCGGAGGGACAGGCCTTTTCGCAGGCAGCTAAAACCGGCTGACCTGTTTTCTTGCTGATTCTGGGTTCCGTGCCCAATTTCCGTCCGGCGCAGTTGATGCAGACACTCATATCCACCACTGCCTTTTTGGGTACGGCCTGGGGAAAATGAATATAGGCCGCCCCCCGATGATCCATACCGCCGTTGAATTCATTGGCAGTGCGAACCGGACATGCTTCGGCGCAGGCACCGCACCCGGTACATTTGTTCCAGTCCACGTAGGTTTGATTCTTGCGAATCCTGACATTGAAATTGCCGATATACCCGTTTACATCTGCAACTTCGCTGCAGGTTAACAGTTCGATATTGGGATGATTGGCGGCTTCCACCATCACCGGTGTCAGAATGCAGGCCGAACAATCGTTGGTGGGAAAAGTCTTGTCCAGCATGGCCATGGCACCGCCAATGGACGGCTGTTTTTCGACCAGATAGACTTTATGGCCCATTTTAGCCAATTCCAGCGCCGAAAAAATCCCGGCAACACCACCGCCAATCACTAGTGCGGCAGGTGTTACATCGACAAATTTATCTTCCAGGGGATGCAGATTGGCGGCCTTACCCACTGCACTGGCGACAATCCGTTTGGCTTTCGCTGTGGCACCGTATTTGTCATGGGCATGGACCCAACTGCCCTGATCCCGGATATTGGCCATTTCAAACAAGTACTTGTTCAGACCTGCTTTTTCCAGGGTGGTTCGAAAAATCGGTTCATGAGTGCGCGGCGTGCAGGCCGCGACAACCACCCGGTCCACCAGGCCGCTGGCAATATCCTGCCTGATCATTTCCTGGCCGGGGTCCGAACACATGAAAAGATTACGACGGGTCACTGTCACGCCGTCCAACTGTTCGGCATATTGGCGCACATCTTCAACGTCAACCACACCGGCAATGTTTTCACCACAATGACAGACATAAACTCCGATCTTGGACATTTCTACCTCCGATGGTTGGAACACCATAAATATTTTCCGCAATCCTAAAACAGCCGGATTACCTTGTCTGAATGAGACCGCATCTCAGCGGACTGTTGTTTTTTAATTGTTGAATGGGCTTGCACCTGGGCAAATGTCTCACCAGCGAACTGCGGGTTGTCCTCAATTCGGAATTCCCTCAGGGCAATGCCTTTTGCGTCACTAAACGCCGCGCGTCCAACAGGGGTACGCACAAAGACGGTGGTCCATTTTTCAGGAGCCCCTGCCCCGCCAAAAGAAAGGTCCGCATATTCAGCAGTATAGTCCTGGCAATATTTACAGGCCGGACGAAGCATGAATTGCAGTTCATCCACCGGGATCCGGAGCGTGGAGCCATCTTTCAGACTCACCTGCAAAACATCGCGCAAGTTGATGTCAGCAACCGAATCCCAGGAAAATCCGCCAATTTTTTCCAGCCGATTACGTTCTTTCTCTCCAAAGTCAAAGTTGCCGCCGCAAAACAGCCCCAAGGCAATATGTACGGTTTCCGAAGGTTTAAGCTTCAGTACCTGCATTTTTCGAAGTGCTTTTATCTGGCAGGGCACGCCCACAAACGCAATGCGTCGAAGCCCTTCCCGGGTTAAAGGTTTAAAGGCCTGAATGGAAGGAGAAAATGTGCTGTACCGGTTTCCGAGTAAGGACATTCCGGAACTGGCATCCAGATAAGAGCCAGCTGCTTCCCAGATTTCCTGGTGCGTCCGTGCCAGATGTGGCTGTTGTTGAAACAGGCCGATACGCCGTGTGACGATGGCGCCATCGATACGGCCGGTATCCAGCAGATGAAGCAAAAGTGCGGTCACGACCCCGCCATCACTTCCCCGGGTGCGGACATCCTTATCATGCGCACAGGCAACGCTGATATCCAGAACACGGCCCATAGGAGCGCTCCAGCCAACAAGGTGGCGGGTTTCATGCTCGAACATGTCCCGTGATGGGCAGATCATATAGCAGATGCCGCACTCGATGCATTTATCCTGATCAATATACGCTGGCCGTCCGTTTTCGTCGATCCCCAGGGCACCGTAATTGACTGAACTGCAAAAAGAAACACACCCGCCACACTGATTGCATTGCCCGGTGTTTTGCACTTCCTGAATTAAATTTGAGAATGTTTTCATTTTTATCCAGTATGTGATCTATTATTTAGGAAACGTCCCCGTAAATTTTATAAGACGTTCCATAGTTATGAGAAAGCGGTGACAACAAGTATTACAAAAATCGTACCAATCGAAAAACATATTGTAACATTTTGTATTTATAAATTAAATTATCAGAAAATGTTCATGGCGGCCGAGGTTGTCGGAATGAGGAACCTATTCCCCATCTTTCATTATTACACGCATGGCGTATCGAGTGCCAATGTGTAAGTGATTAAAAATGATGGGGAAATATTATTTTGGGGTAATGAATGCACAAATTGGGCAATATATTGCCCAATTTTTAAAATGAGGCCAGCCTATTTTTCAGGAGCGTTCAGACCGAAGCGCGTCATTTTATTAAACAAGGTTTTTCGATCTATTTTCAATGCAGTGGCTACCTTTTGGCGCTGCCATTGGTGCTGATTGAGTGCAGTCAGAATCAGGTGCTTTTCATAGCGCTCGATCCGTGTGGCCAAAGTCCCCTCTGCAGAATCTGCTGCCATACCTGCAAAATCGTCTTTAAGAACTTCTGATTGGGGCGCGGTTCGGGTCTTACCTATCAGATCGATTCGTTTTAGACTGCAATACCGAATGATGACATTCTGCAGTTCACGCACATTGCCCGGCCAGTTATAGTCTTCCAGTTTTTTCATCACCTCGCTTGTGATGGGAGGCGGTTTGTCCTTGGCCGCATACAGGTTTAAAAAATGTTCTATCAAGAGCGGCAAGTCCTCTTTTCGTTCTCTGAGGGGAGGCAACTCAATCGGCAGAATGTGAATGCGGTAAAAAAAATCTTCTCTCATCATTTGTCTGCTGATCCGCTCTTTCAGATCCCGGTTGGTGGCGGCAATGAATCGCACATCTGACTTTTTTTCCTGACTGGCCCCAACGGGCGTATAGCTGCTGCCTTCGATCACGCGCAGCAGTTTGACCTGCATTTGAAGGCTGATTTCACCGATTTCATCCAGAAAAATGGTGCCCTTGTTCGCGGAATCCAGATATCCGGGTTTATCTGCCAAGGCACCGGTAAACGCACCTTTTTTGTATCCGAAAAATTCACTTTCAACCAGATTTTCCGGAATCGCCCCACAGTGTACCGGCACAAAACGATGGCTCCGGCGTTCACTCATATCATGAATGGCCTGGGCCACCAGTTCTTTGCCGGTGCCGGGTTCTCCATATATCAAGGCAGTGGCTTCAGTGGCAGCCGCATTCAGAATGTTCTCGTAAACTTGCTGCATGGGAGCGCTCGCACCAATGATCTTGCCAAATTTGTTACGCGTCTTGATTTGTGATCGAAGGATGATGTTTTCCCGGCGCAGGGTAGTCGCACTCTCCCGCAAGGCCACTTCAGCAGATTTGCGCTCATTAATATCGTAGATCATCGACAGACAGGAAACCGTGCCGTCCACATGCTGGATCGGCGAGTTCATGCTGTAATACCAACGCTGATTTTTAGGATTTTTCGATTCAAACCGAACTGTTTCTCCTTTCTGAACCCGGTCCATGACGCAAAAAGAACACGGCGTCTTTCGACGATGAAGCGTTTCAAAACATTTGAGACCCAGCACATCGGTATCACCTGGTCGGCGAAGGTGATTGTTTGTGTAACTGAGGTGGTAGTCTGCGGTAATGACATAGATTTGACCTTCAAAAGCATTTAAAATGGCGTCCAGCTGGGCTTTTTGTTCACCGAGCGCCAATTCGGCTGCCTTGATGTGGGTGATATCCACCATGGAGCCTATACTTTCGAGAGTATCCGGAATGGCATCAATTTTGAGAAGCACGTTTCTGAAATCGCCACTTCGGTTTTGTATCCTGCAGGAAAGCTCTTTGACGCCCTTATCCGAGGAAGGAATGCATTGGCGCTGGTAATGGGAGAGTTGCGCCTGATCATCAGGATCAATAATGGCAGCCAACCGCAAATGGCCCTCCACTTCTTTTTTGGAATACCCGGATAGCCTTTCAAATCCTGCATTCACCAGGACAATCGTTGTATCTTTCTCCATAATAAAGGTAGCTGTACCGGTTTTTTCAAAGACCGTATGGTATCGGCTCTGATTTCGACCGAGAGCATGGAGGATGCCTTGCTTGTCAGCCAGTTTATTTTCACAGTCAGTCAGTTGTTTGCGCAATGCACGAATCAAAACCCGATTATCTTTTGCCTTTTTTAGCGCCATGCCCTCATCATCATCTATGCGATGCGATTTGTCGCTCATTGAAACCATGTATCCCCCTGAGGAAATAAATTCTCCTCCAAAAGACCAGAAGGAGCATTCACGATTAATCCCTACGGGGATATGTCTCAATAATCTTATGCCCGCCTGAAATGGCCAGCGTATCGTTGGACCCATCCTCAATCATCATGGCACGGGCATCTCTGAAGAGTTTTTCAATCAGATACTCCTTTGTCAAACCGTTACCGCCAAAAATCTGGACAGCCTCATTGGCCACATCAAATGCCGCCTGCGTGCCATGGACTTTTGCAATCAGGGAATATTCTTCTGCAGGTGTCGATGTATTCTGGTTGTAGACAAACGCTGCCCGGCTGATGGCCCGGCTGGTTTCAACTTTTCGTAACATATGAAACAACTTGGATTGGATAGTCGGGTATTCAATTAGGGCCTTGCCGCCCTGGACCCTGTTTTTGGCATACGCCAATGCTTCCTCAAATGCAGCCCTGGCCACACCTGTACCCACGATTCCCATAAACGCGGTTGTGGTGGAAAGCACAATTTCCAGAAGCGCTTCATATGCTTCAGGGCCTGCAATAAGATATTTACCAGGTACACGGACATTATCAAAAAATATCTCTCCCTGGTTCAAATCCCGCTGGCCGATCTTGTTGAGTGGCGCCCCCTTTTTCACTCCCGGCAGATCAAGGGGTATGGCAAAAATCCCACCACCGGCATGCCCCATGGACTTGTCAATCTGGCAGAACAGCGCACAGTGGGTGGCAATGGTCCCGCAGGACACCCAGGATGATTTCTGACCGTTTAAGATATAATCATCACCGTCCGGCGTGGCAATGCACTGGGACGGAATACTGGGATCACTGAAACTGGGGTGAAACGGCATCAATGTATCTGACCCATGATCCGGTTCTGTAATGCCCCAGCATCCGATAAAAGACACATCCCTGTTTTCACAATAGGGAATAAGAATTTCTTCGACCATGGTCTCTTCGGGAACCATGGCTGCGCCAAATGCCGGGAAACTGGACACACCAATCGCAACAGTCAGTCCCACGCTTCCCCAGGCAAGCTCTTCAAAAACAATGGCCTGCTGAAGCGGGCTCAACCCCATCCCGCCATAGGCATCCGGAATAAGAATCGAGTGATATCCAAGTTCATAGCTCTTTTTCATGAACGTCCAGAACGGCGAACCTTTGGCAATGACCTGTTCCGGCGTCATTTCATCCAGCTCTCTGGCAATGGGACGCATCACTTTTCTGGCAAACTCATTGGCGTTGGCTTTCAACATTCGATCTTCTTTGGTCAGGTTAATATCCAGATCCAGGAATTCCATAGAATCACTCCTCCTTCTTGTATGTTAATGTCTCAAGAATTTTTACCCATTCAGCTTATTTCAGGGGAACATTGTGTTTCCTGCAAAACTCAGGAAAAATTTCATAAACCGGTTTTAATGCGGGCAGCATTTTCAATACCTTGGGAATCGGGCCTTTGGATTTAATTTTGCGGGTTGCCAATGCCACCGGAAGGGACAACTGTTTTGTCCAGAATTTAACAATCGTATCTCCGGAAAGCTCCATTGTGATCACCGCATCCCTGTTCGCTTCCTTACCGGTGACCACATGTTCCGCATCCACAAAAAGATAGCCATCCGGATCGGTAATAATGTATTTATAGGTCACGTCATTCTCTTTCAATTTTTCACCCAGACTCGATTCAAAAACAATGTATTTCCATAAATCTTCCAAAAATTCATACATATGGCTGGTGTCTTTAAATAAGCTCATACCGTCCTCCCTTTATTAAATATTTGTATGTTGTGAAACCATGAAAAAAAAGCTCTGTGATGCAATTACAAAAATGCCTTGCAGATGCACGTGCACAATGTGCCAGTGACGTTTTTTCAGGCATCTCCGGAACATTCTGCATTTTATTAGATGAAAGACAGGAATTTCTTCAGAAAAAAAAGTATGTCAAAAAGGTGGATTGGTGTCAATGACAAATGATTCTATGAACGACATTCAATATTCGTATTTTTATACACAATTGATTATAAGGACCAAAACTTATGAAAAGGCACACCTGTTATTGCTTAATTTTTTTGATCGTTTTCTCTTTATCCGGATTCCTATCCTGTGATGACGTCACCGTCAAGGCTACCAAACGGACAACCACATATGGCGATGTCATCGGGTTTGAGGATGATGAGAACAGTTATGCCTGGCTTGAGCCGATAGGTGATTTCCGGTGGAAAGCTTCTGTCCCCGCCGATAAATGGAGCGGTACCCAAAAAGCACTGGAATTTTGCTCGGAGTGTACGCAAGTGCGAGATATGTTGGCCTTCACCGCAACCATTTTCGAAAACAACAAAACCATTCTCGGTTCAGAGGACTGCCTGTATTTAAAAATATGATCACCGCAATTTGATACTGAATATAGACCGACAGGCACATGAAGGCTGCCCGTCATGTTCTGGATACATGGTGGCGGCAACTATTAAATTTTATTCCATTTGAATATAGAAACACAACCGTGTTTCAATCCAAAACAAACATTTTTATAAAACAGAACAGACCAAAGAGATAAGGCGTCTGCCGTGTCATTATCCATAGAGACTGAAATTCAGGTAACATTTTGTGCAAAACATAAAAATAGCTAAAACATTTCATTTATGCATTTTAGCTCCACACGCGCTTAAAAGATTATTACCTGAAATTTACTTCCCCCATATTTGAATAATATTCATATAAATATAGATAGATAAAATATACCTTGACCGTGATGCCCGATTTTGCCATATGAGAATATCCTGCAAAACATGAAATTAAATTGAGATACATTTCATTAAAATCAATTTATTTTTATTAAAACAATTCATGGTAATCCATGAGGAGGGTCTTTATGAGCAACGTATCGGAAGCCAAAGCAGCGATTCCGGCAGTATTCCCTACCCTTGAAACGCTTAAAAATTTTTCGATGAAAAGTTACAATACCAAAGCACTCGATTCCTTTATTTCATTCGCCGCAACTGAAGGTGTCATCAAACAAGCGGATTTGGAATCTTTCACGCAGTTCATCCGGATAAATGAGCGCAGCCATTCAGCATGCTCCCCGCCTAAAGATCTGAATCTCGAAGAATTTTTCAAACGAAAAAAAGAGCTCTTAAAGACGAATCATTCAGCACGGACAATGACGGACCGGATAAATGCATTGATCCAATCATGTAAAATTGAGCTGCCCAAAATAAGCAATACCATGCTGACACGACTTAAAAAAGAACCTGCAGACACCTCCCATAAACGAAACACCTTAAGGAGCCTGGTATTCTGGATCGGATATGAACGCCCAGGCCTTGATCCGTCCTGGAACTATGAAACATTCCTGAAATTGTGCAATGAAGTGAAACAGAATGTTGACTAATGTGTCCTGATCAACGATATCCGTGCTGTTTTTTTTTATATACCCAAAGAGGTTATCCTTTTTAATGGAGAATCATTGGACATCTGGTGGATAAAAGGACTCTGGAGCTACATTTACTGGGATTTTATCCCTGCCATGCTGGAAGACCCAATTATGCAATCCCACCCGTCTTCTCTTGACTACCTGAGCCAATTGCTGCTTTTCCCGGAACAGCTTGAAGAACGGGTTCCGTCAAATGCAATCACGCGATTCTTTTCTTTTCCTCATCATTCAATGCTGGGAATTGAAATTGCCAAAACGTTTTTTTTCAGACGGCGGTTCTTCGAGGCCAATGAAATTCTTCGCATCGTGCTGAGCATCGATCCCAATAACCTGAATGCAAGGTCCCTTCGCATGGTCATTTTCAGATGCATTGCTTCAGAAGCACCATCATTTCGCGTTTCGGATATTCAGTTCAAACGTGCTGAGAAGGAAGCCACATACATCCTTGAAAACGGCGGGTTTCTGGATGAAGATTTTTATTGCGAGTATGGTGTGATAAGCCTCACAAAGGCGGTTGTCACCTTAAGACGACTGAGGACAGAGGCCGTAGGTGTTGAAGCACAGACAGATATTGCCCAATCAAAAAAAAGCATATTAACCTATCAAAAAAAAAGCGGAAGAAATTTTCGAGAAAGCCATGAGGGTATCAGCTACCGGATACCGGTCGGTTTATTTGCTTTGCAGCACTCAGATACTGGCCAGTTTGTTAATGCGGGATCAAATTCTTTTTACACTGCCTGACAAGCCGATAAGCTGTCCTGACAACGCAATCCGGGAATTCGGGAAAGATATGCTTGTTTCGCTCATTTTTTTAAGAACGAGACTTCCGGCAGAAGAACAAAAACTTTTTCTGCATCAGAATGGTCGGAGTATTGACAGTCTCGAAAAAAAAGACCCTGGCGATTTACTGGAAATGGATATATTCGAGTTGCCGGTGATGATGACCCTGAATCTGTGAGGCTGTTCTATCGAAAAAATGGCCCGTTGAATGGTTTTTTGTTTTGCATCGACGAAAAACCATTCAACGGATACGCCAAGGAGAGGAAAGGTTATTGTTGCTTCAATTCAAACCGGATTACAACGTCAGTCCGCTGAATTTGCAATGATAAAATCGATCAAGGGCTGAATCACTTCGTTTGGCCGATGCGACGACGTATTCGCCGACATGAACATGGGATCCATGTGATTTGCACCTGGTATGATATAATCTCCCTGAGGAACCAGATCGCCCAGCGGGCCTGTGCTCAATATGCCATTTCCGCCGACAAACTCTACTGACGGCAACACGCCAACCATGTCCTTATGGAGAAAATTGAGACCGTATTTCGGCCCATAGGAGAATGTCGCCGCAATCATATCCATAACCGGACGGAACGGGAAGTACCACTCCACCAGATTGGATGGGCCGATATGAAGTGCTCTGCAGAAATCGTGCATATCCGACATTTCTTTTTCAGTGGTAGTATAGGTCGTTTTTCCATAGATATCCATAAAATTTTGATCATCTGCATTGCCGATTTCGTCAAAATCCGCCCAGGAATAGAGCGGGCCTTTACCTGCGCTATCTGACACGCCTTCGTCTGCAGGAATAAATAAATCTTTGGATACAATAGTCGCACTCAGCATATCTGCCAGCTCCGGAATGGTTTCATTGATCTCCTCAGGTAAGGGGAAGTCCTTTTTAACAACCGGTCCTCCCTTCAGGAATCCCAGGCTTGCCTGAATCATCCCCACAGGTGCAAAATTGTCGTCGAAAAAAGCGCCAACCAGTGCTTCGTAGGTATATCTGAAATCCATCATAGACGGCTTCTGGATCATGAACTGACAGAGCGTTCTGGAATGCATCAGTTGTATGGTTGTTCTGACATTGGCATTCATGGGAATCTGATGAATAGCGGTAAATTCGTGATCCGGAAACCAGTCCCCAAGATATCCGATAAATTCGGTAATCGCCATAACTTCGCCATCAAAAAACGGAAATGGCAGAAGGGGCGGCATCCAGCCATCATCAAACCCTTGAATCGCCGCGCTATATACATCTTCTGTCATGTCTTCCAGATATACGGCTGTAGAAATGGGCAGCATCTGGAGAACCGAGTCTGCGATCGTGGCCGACGGTGTCACTGAAGAATCAAATGCGAAAAGGCCGGCACAATTCATATAGCCGGCATCATCCAACGTATCCGGATCCCCATCCAGATCCCAACCTGCAAATACCGATGTGTGAATACCACCCAGGGAATGGCCGCCTACAAAGACTTTCTGTCTTCTCACCTCAGGATCAGGCACCATGGTCTGAATGATTTTAAACATGCTTTCCGTGTTCATCTTCAAACCAAAATCAACCAGATAGGGGACATCCTTGTTTTTCAGAAAGCCGTCAAAGGTTTTGCCGTCCGGTAATGCCTCATTGTAATAATAGTATCCTAAAGCCAGGTCCACGATGGCGTCGTGCTTCTCTTCCAGGGTATCATATGTTTGACCGTTATACGTCCCTTCATAATAAATATTATCCAGATAAGGTTCGGCAGAAGTGTCTTCAAGGCAGTTGGCCCGACGATCCATGGCCCATACTTCCAGATTGAGATGATTGTATACCTTTGCAATATAGATCAAATTTCTTGCTATATACTCAAATCCATTTGCCCCCTCAAGAATTCCAGGGACCATTAAAAGAAATGCATCCACGTTTTCGGAACTAACACTGTCTTCTGGATTGTAGGAAACATTTTTCAGTTTAAATCTCAAAAAATTTATATAATCACATGCTTCAGGCGGATTTCCATGCTCTGCGGGTGCAGGAGAATAAATCTTCTCCTGAGTCATTGAAACGAGGTCGTCAACATCGTTCTGGGTAAAATCAAGTGCGGCTCTCTCTTTTGCAGGTTCAGGTATGGGAGGAAATTTTTTAGACAGATCACACCCCATAAATCCCATCACAGATAAAAGGCAGACAAGGGTGATGATACCACCTGGCAGTTTACCCTTATTCAGAAATTCCATAATCATCTCTCCTTAAAAAATTATGAATCGATAGGTTGAGCCAGTTGCAAGCCGTTCCCTTTTTGCCCGAAATCGTTGTCTGGCAAAAAAATAATTATCCTTAAAATGATATATTACTTCCATCAGCCCTGCCAAGGTACCTATCGCCTTTCAAAAGAGCGGGCAGTAAAGGAAACGTCTTGTAACTGGCTAAAATAGAAGGCTTTTTTTAAAAGCAGCCCCCCTATCATCCTATTACATTCACTCCCCCTTATTTTCGATGATGAAATCGATCAACGGCTGCATGACTTCATTCTCACGATGCGAAGACGTATTAGCCGACATGAACATAGGGTCCATATGGTTCGCTCCCTTGATTTGTCTTCTCACGTCTGTATCGGAAACGCCTTCTTTTGCCTGAACGAGTTCGATCATCGGCATTTGACCGGCCATATCGCCATAGAAATAATTCATCCCGTACTTATGCGCCCATGATGCACCAATCGTATTCATGTCAATCACCGGACGTAACGGGAAATACCATTCAACCAGATTGGACGGGCCTTGATGCAACGCCCGTGCAAAATCATGAATGTCGGAAATCTCATTTTCCATGGTGGTGTAAGTCATGTTGCCAAAGACATCCTGAAAATCGGGCTCTTCCGCATTCCCGATCTCATCAAAATCCGCCCAGGAATATAACGGCCCGTTCCCTTCTTTATCCACAGCGCCCTCATCTGCAGGGATGAACATATTTTTCGAAGACACCATCATGCCCATGCTATCTGCCAGCTCAGGATTGGCTTTTGAAAAATCCGACGGCAACGGAAAATCTTTTTGAACCACCGGGCCACCTTTCAGGAACCCCATGCTGGTCTGAATCATGCCCACAGGCACAAAATTATCATCAAAAAAGGCCCCGATCAGTGCCTCATTGGTATACCGGAAGTCTTTTATTGTCGGTTTCGCATTGATAAACTGACTGAGTGTTCGTGAATGCAATACCTGAAGCGTGGCTTTGAGATTACTGCTCATTGGAATCTCGTCAAGAGCGGTGGCTTCATGATCCGGAAACCAGTCACCCAGATATCCGATCATTTCCGTGGTGGCCATCACTTCGGCATCAAAGAACGGGAAAGGTAAAAGTGGCGGCAGCCATTCTTTTCGAATCGCATCCACGATCTGAAGGTACGTGTATTCATCCATGGCATCCAAAAGAGCAATGGTCGAAATCGGCAGTTCACTGGTCAGCGGATCACGAATCGTTTCATAGGCCGCAACCGAAGAATCGAGAGCGTACAATCCTGCGCAATTCATATAGCCGGCATCATCCAGTGTAGCAAGATCACCATCCAGATCCCATCCGGCGAAGACTGCTGTATGCATGCCACCCATGGAGTGTCCGCCCACAAACAGTTTCTTTTGCCTTGCTTCCAAATCAGGAACCATGGTCATGGCGATTTTGAACATGCTTTCCGTATTCATCTTCAGACCAAAATCCGAAAGATAGGGCACATCTTTATTTTTGAGGAATCCGGCAAATTTTTTACCATTGGGCAATGTTTCGCCATAATAATAGTATCCCAATGCCAGATCCACAATGGCATCGTGCTTTTCATCCATGGTTTCAAAGGTCTGGCCATTGTAGGTGCCATCATAATAGATCTGTTCGATATAGGGTTCGGCAGATGTGTCTTCAAGACAGTTCGCCCGCCTGTCCATGGCATAGACTTCAAGATTGAGATTATTATACACTTTCGCAGTATAGATCAGATTGCGCGCAAAATATTCAAATCCGTTTGCGCCTTCGAGAATGCCCGGTACAACCAAAAGGAATGCATCCACATTGTTCATTGTGGAAGGAACTTCAGGATCATAGTCAATATCTTTTAACTTGAATCTCAGGAAATGCACATAATCACACTCTTCAGGCGGGTCGCCATTGTCGGTCGGCGCGGGCAAAAATATCTTTTCCTGGGTCATGGACACTAGTGCATCCACGTCTGCCTGCGTAAAATCAAGTGCAGCACGTTCCTTAACCGGTTCGGGGACGGGTGGCGCATCCTTTGTCAGGTCGCAACCGGTAAAACCGTTCAGAGACATCACCACCACCATTATCATGATCCCTGTAAAACTATTTTTAAAAATGCCTTTCATATCAACCTCTCCTTCATAAAAAAATGCCGTTTAACTGCTGAATGAAAAAAGTCTCTAACCAAATCAGAGGACCATTTTCCCCATATGTTGGCCTGCACCAGGAAAAATGAACCATGACCTGTCAGCGACCATTTTCATGCATCGCATTTTATCTAAAAATACGGAAAATAATTCATGTTTATATTTGAAACGAATGTTCGATTTAGAAAACGATACTGTAGGTATAACTTGTGAGTCAAGTATTTATTAGACTTGAATTGAAATATATTTTTATGAAATAAAAACGCTGTTTTGAAACATATTATTTGAGGGGTTATTATTTTGTATATATCTGTTTTTATACAATTATTGATGATGTTGGCATTTCCGAATCCGATGCATGGTCAGTCAAATATTTTTTTAAAAAACGTAACTGACCTTTGCTGCATATAGCCACCAATATTTAGCATTGGTGCCAGGATTAAGCTCCAGATTCAGATTTGCTGCCCCATCGAAATAATGGGTTTCGAGCTTTATAATCCAGTTGTCATTGATATCGAATTTCAAGGAAACAGCAAAATCTTTCTGCCAGGAAAGATAATCGACCTCACGCTTACTGCCATCCCTGTCATTGGCATCCACAAAAAATTCGCCGTAGTAAATGCCTGCTTCAAAAAATGGCAAAAACCGATATGAAACCAAGCCATAATAACCAAGTATATCTAGTGGCGCCAAACTGGTAATTGTGAACTCGGGGAAATAAATATTGAAAATACCTGTTGTTTTTAAAACTTTATACTCATAGGCAACGAGCAAGTCATTCCATGTGAATTCGATTGATCCAATATATTCTTCAATATTTCTTGTTCTGTTATCCATAGCCGTCCCTTCAGGCACCTCAAAGAGCCCCCCCGATATACCGTCCCATTTTTTCTTGTTTTGAGTCACGCCATCTGCTTCTATTTCCGTAAAGAAGCAGGTGCCGCCTATCCTCAAATGGCTGGATGGATCGACCCACTGAAGCGAATAGGCCAATATGCTATCAAGTCCCACATGCTGAATATCAAACAATGTCTGCGATATATACTTTGCCGTTCCGCCATCCGTGCTGATATTTTGTGTCCCGACAAGCGCCTGATAGGTAAAATTACCTAAAAAATCTGTTGTGACGTCACCATATATACCCACCCCATGAATGGCATTCGCCGAATCCCTTAAATTTTCATCATAAACAGCTGAAGGAAGAAGGATGCTCGTCCGGAGGATGTCGACATCCCGGGTTTCATGGTAGAAACCTATCGGTGACTTAATTTTCCCGGCCCGTAGGCCCAAATAGTCCTTGAATTTGTAATCCGCAAAGGCCCAGTCGAGCACGATCTCATCATTCCCTATTGGGCCCATGTCCCGTGCAAAAAACTGCATGCCTATCTGCAGCTTGTCTGTGGCTTGCATTTTAAAATTAAGTCCCATCTCATTGAACTGAAATGAACCGTCTTTTGATTCTGCCAGATAGTTGTTGCCATCTGATTTCAGATACCCCTGGGACATGAAACCATGAATTTGAACAGTATCATTTGCATAAATATTCCCTGTAATCATCAACCCTGCCAGAACCATTATCATTTTCACGTATATTTTTTTCATAATACCCCCTGGTGTTATTTGCCGTCTCAATCTAATCTGAAATGGTAAGTACTTTTACATCACCTTTAGAGCCCTGAACGACATATCCGATGGCACCACTTGTTTTGGTTACAAAGTCGATGACCTCCGCATCTGTGACAAAAGTTGGCGGAAGCATGCCTTTGCCTGAAAAAAGCATGTTCCGCCAATAATTTTTAAACTGATCCGGACTTTTCTTGATGTATTTTTTTAAAAAAGCGACATGGGTGTCTTCATTTTTCAGCACGGCAAAAATAATTCTCCGGCCATCATCCCATTCTGATTTTTTTCCAATAAAAATATTTTTTATGTCCGTGCTGGTTAATGAATTTACAGAGACATCCTTATTGGCGACAAACGATATCTTATCCCCGGCATATGCAAAGGGTATCATGAAATAAAAACACAAATAAGAAAAAAAGGCGGCAATGAATCTTGTCCTGCGGTATTTGCTTACACGTGTCATCATAACCATCTCTCTCCTTGTATCAGAGGGCTTTATAAAACGTTCCTACAGGCTGTTTGTTCGTATTTTCAGTTCCCGCCCCCGTCGTCTCACTCAAGTTGGCATAGCCATCATCATTCCATAGGGAGGGGCCGGAATACAAGGTTTTGTACATAACGAAGTTATATTGCATAAAATCGCTGTGATGTTTTATGTTTTCATTGGGCAAAAAAGAAGAATAAAAAGGCAAACGCATATGTTTAGTGACTCGGAATAAAAAAGCCCTGGCCGCAATCTGGTGGTGCCTTTTGGTTCACATTGGGTATTTATTCCGAGTTTTTCAGTAGTCTGTTTTACTTATTTTTTTTAACCTGATCTTTTATGGGTTTATCTTTTTCATTGGTCTCTTTTTTCGGTTCATCAGCTTGCAGATTACTCTTGCTTAATTCTCTTTTTAGGTCACTCTCCATTTTTTTGGGCTCAGAAACCTTTACCTGCTGGTCATCATTTGATTTGGATTTTGGTGATTCAATTTCGCCAGAAAAAAAGGACTCGACTTTGACGAAACTGTCATCGATTGATTTTTTAAATTCATTCTGACCATTTCTAAAAGCCTGTCGCCATTCATCAAGAAACTTGCGCCCTTGGTCTGGGATGGCTGCGTTGCTCGTTACAAATGAATCGACAATTTTTTCAGATTGTTCCTGAATTTTCAAAAGCGTATTGTAAGTAGTGTTAAAAGCATTTTTTTGAAAACCGAGGATTTGTAAACCGATTTTAGATGCGTTCATGTCTTTGAATATGTCAAGATTTTTAGTGAAATCAAAAGCCTTCATTGCATCAACATTTTTCAATATATCATTCATCATGTTCTGCATTTTTCTCTCCTAAAATATGGGTTAATATGATCGTGGCAAATATGAATATATCTGCCTCTTAATAATTTATGTAACAAATAAACAGGCGCAGTATTCATTGGGTTATTCTGTTCTAAAATAGTCCGACTTTACGGTGTGAGATGCATCAATGCCTTTTCAAAAATAGGCTTACAGGGTCTTGCTTGATAAACTCACGTATAATAGATGTAGTTTATTGTCAAATAAAAATATTGCAATGCACAAATCGGCACACCTCACAACCCCAATAGGGTTTTTGTTTCAGGTGACGGAACTGGTTTAAGATCGGCCTTTTAGTATTCCCAATTACCGCCGGTTGGGAGGAGAGTTCGATCAGAACCGGTGTGGTTTCTCCGGAGGGGATGGACGTCGGAAGCGTCCAGTATTTTTCCCCATCATAATCTGCGCGGAATTTTTAGTTTCCTGCAGGAATGATAAAGGATGTCTTTCCCGATACGTCCGTATTGCCATAGACAGAAAGGTAACTGCCGGTTTCGGTGAAGAGATAGACCCGGACGTTTTCCATAAGTGTGCCAGACTGAACGACCATGCCGGTATACGTTTAAAATGGAATAGACGGTACATGGCGGTTTCTCCTTAGAATTTTCATCGGGACAACTACTTTTTGCATTTAAAAAGTCTTCTGACCTGACAAGCGCGTCTGTCTCTTCAGGAAATCGGAACCGGCTGGCGTATGGATGAGACATATATAAAGGTAAAAGGAGAATGGTGCTATTTGTACAGGGCTGTGGATAAAGAGAACAGCACCGATATTGAAATTCGGCAAGTGAAGTATCTGAATAATGTGGTGTAACAATTGCCATCGCGGAATCAAGCGAATTACAAGGCCCATGCTCGGATTCAAGGAATTTTATTCGGCGAGCGTGACGCTCAGGGGGATTGAGCTTGTCCGGATGATCCGGAAAGGCCAGATGGAAAACGGGAATAATTCTGTCCAGACTCCGGCAGAAATATTTTACTCGCTGGCCGCATAATTTCAGGAACTGAGGCGAAATTCGGCCTTGTTACGAAATTTGCGACAAAACCCGCTTTTGTGTCAAATTATAAAATCCTGTTAATATTTTTATTGACAAACGGTCCCAGATATTATTGTATATAGTCGACTATCGACATAATTAAAAACAAACATGCATGCCTTTTCGATTTGGGAGAAAATGCAGATGGAATCGAAAACAGACGAACGACGAACATTTATTAAAAAAACAATTGCCGCCCTTTTCACCATTGGATCAGGTAGCCTTTTATATTCTGTCATCCATTATTTTTCACCAAAGCAAATTCACATTCAATCAAAGAGAGGCTATGCAGGTATTTTTGATGCGGAAACAAACAGGGCAAAAAGAAAAAATAATGCCTTCCTCCCTGTTAAAACATCAGATGGCCATTTTGAGATTGACCTGAGTAAACTGCCAGACGGTGAATCTGCATTCATGTCGCTTTCAGATATACCTGTAATCGCTGTAAACCGTGGGGATAATTACCGGATATTTAATGCCACCTGTACACACCTTGGCTGTCTGGTCAAATGGGACCCGTCAGGCAAGCGTTTTATCTGTCCCTGCCATGGAGGGATATATAATGAAGATGGTGAAGTGGTTGCCGGTCCGCCACCCGCAGCTATCAAGGAATATAAAACAGAAGTTTCAGGAACGTTTGTGAAAATAATGGTTGCCTGAGGACTTGAAAAAAAATCAACGTAAGGCGAATGATGAACAGATTTTTCCCAACCCGGCTGGTTGATGGATTTAAAAATAATATCCGGAAATCAGATGAACTCAAACATAGCGTTTTAAATGATGCCACTGTTGCTCCGGACAGATTTTGGGATGTTCTGTCCTATACAGGCACGATATCGGTTTTTCTTATTCTCATTCAGGTGGTAACCGGGCTTCTCCTTCTTTTTTACTATTCTCCGAATCCTTTAAAAGCCTTTGAATCTGTCATTGCCATAAAAAATGAAATCCCGAACGGATTCTTGTTTGTCAATCTTCATACAATCAATGCCAAATTGATTGTTCTTGTTCTTTTCATCCACATGTTCAGAATTATGTATGTCAGTGCCCACAGAGGGCCAAGGAAGAATCAATGGTATACAGGTTCTGTTCTGATGACGCTTATGCTGGTTACCGGATTTTCAGGATACCTGTTGCCGTGGTCGCAACAATCCTACTGGGCCTGCGTCATTGGAACTGAGGCTATCCGGACGGTACCCCTTGCAGGTGATTTGATTGTTTATCTCCTGAGAGGTGGCAAAGAAGTGGCCGGGCCGACCCTTTCCATTTTTTACATGCTTCATATCATCTTTCTCCCTGCAGGGATAATTGTTTTCATGTGGTATCACATCAAGAAAGTCTGGCAGACCGGCGTGGCGGCTCCGCCGGAGATGATCGCCGGAATCAACCCTGAAACATGTGTCGGGTGCGGCGTATGCGAAAGGATATGTCCGTTTTCGGCCATACGCATGATGTCGGGTACCGGCAGCAAATCAATGCCCGAAGTTGATGGCGGACTCTGCAATGCCTGCCGTCTCTGCCTTGATAAGTGCCCGACCCAATCCATTACACTGAAATCCCAGTCCGGCCCCATGAAAACAGAGCCTATTTTCCCCCACAATATGCTCCACCGGATGTCAGCGACTGTGGTTACAATCATGATTCTATTTGCAGGCGTATTCTTTTTTCATGGCATGCTCATAGAAGACAAAATACCCGCAGATCCTTTTATCACACCGGATCGTATCAAACCGGACTGGTATTTTATGGGTCCCTATCAGGTATTGAAAATCATGCCTTCAGAATTTACAGGGCTCCTCTCACTGCTTGCCATTTATCTTGTCTTGGTATTTCTGCCGGTGATTGATAAAAAAGGGCCCAGAGATCCTGAAAAACGTCCTCTATACATTTTGCTGGTAAAAACATCAATTTTTTCATTCATCATATTTACCATATGGGGTTTTTTATCATAAATGAAACGCGTCGTGCTTATATCAATTCTATTTTGTTTTGCCGACCATACACAGGCGTCTGATTCACTTTTTCTGCTGCAGGACAATTGTGTACGCTGCCATCTGACCTGTGAGGCCCCTGGAAAAGGTATTTCTGCCGTCAACTGGAAGAAAAGCGTTCACTTCGGACCAGATACCGGATGTGCAGACTGTCATGGGGGCAACAAATTTCTTGCCATGGATTTCAAAAAGGGACATATGGGCCTTCCTGACGGTCAGGAAATCAATGATATGTGCGGCAAATGTCATATCAACGAATATAAAAACATGAAAAGCCGTAAAAAATTTATCCATAAAACTAAAAAAATTTGCGAGGCAACCTGTGTCACCTGTCATGGCTATCACAATACCGGTAAGGCAGACCTGTCTGTTATCAATCAAAAGAATTGCGCGACATGCCATTCATTTGAGAAAGTTATTCCACTGGAAAGTGTTGTGCATAGAATTCAGTCAAAGATTAAATTGATAGAAGAAACAATTGCCGTCCGTTCAGAGGAGCACTTCCCTGTAACCGTTCCCATCCGGGATCTTTCAAACGCAAGGACCAATCTTGCAATTTCATTTCATTCGTTAATGTCTGAAGAATTGTTAAATTATCTCAATAATGATCTGATGGCATCCCTCATGGATATCGAAAACAAGATGTCAGGCACAGCACCCGGGAAATGGCTGTTTCAGGGTATGATGATCCTCCTTTTTCTTTTGCTGTGCCTTATCCTGATTAAATACTACCAGATGATTGTTCTACCTTTTTCAGGAAGCAATCGTGAAATCAAATAATGAAACAACAATGGCGTATCGTGTTCAATCCATGTCAATAAAAAAGGAGAAAAAAATGTCTGAAGAAAATCAAAAGAAATCAAAGATCGTTATCCTGGCTTTTATTTTTTCAATCGCAGCACTTTTTCTTTCAATTCAGGAAAGGTATTCAACAGAAAATGCGGCGATCACATCCATTAACCGGATGATTACAGACAGAGTGGTCCCTCAAATCAAACGGTCAGGCAACTATGAAAACACCCGGACGATCTATGATCTTAAACATGTCAGCGTGACGTTGGCCCAGATAAAGGAAACCAGTGAATCGCCCGAAGTACAGACGCTTGTGGATCAGATTCAAAAACAGATTGAAGATCTGTCTGTCAAGCTTTTTGTTAATGAATAACGGATACTGTTTCACCTAAAACACCATCTTCTTTCAAGGAGGTATAACATATGCCTGAAGATATTAAAAAATCACCCAACTCTGAAACGTCACTGTCACGGCGTCAATTTATCAAAACAAACGCGGCAGCAGCGGCAGCAGGTGCGGCAAGCATGGCACTTCCTGGGTGTTCAGGCAAGAGCGTGCTCGATGAGGAGTATCCGGATATTCCTGAAAACAAGGTCAATCTTCCGCCAAACGGAAAATCCGTATTGATTCTGGGCGGTGGTTTCGGAGGCATGCATGCGGCCTGTGAGCTTTTGGACAGGGGGTTTGATGTCACAGTGATTGAAAAATCAAACATGCTGGGCGGCAAATTGAAAAGCTGGAGAGATCCCTCATTTGGCGTCCCCCCGGAAAACGACCCGGATTTCAAGGGATATCCAAGAGACCATGGCGCACATGCGGTGTGGGGATTTTACAATAACCTGAGAGAATTTATGGGAAGACATGGATACAGGTTGTATAAAATTCCACGGGAAGACACGACCATGTACAATTTCCTGAACAAGGACGGCCAGGAAAACACCATAGGGTTTCCTCCGCCTAACCTGCCCGGCATGTTTGGAGAAATACAGCGATGCTACAATCTTCTGAATGATTTGTCCAGATTTTCAGCTGAAGAGGAACGTATCGGAAAATATCTTTTAAAAATGATGTCCTTTGATTTCGATGATGTCAACCAGCGAATGTATCTGGACAGCATTTCCTTCCCTGAGTGGGCCAGATCCATAGGCATGCCGGATAAGCTGATTTATCGGCTCTTCGGTCCATTGTCCGAGATGGCCATGTTTGATCATATAGACAATACTTCCGCACTATACACACTCATGCTGCTAAACCTTGCGGGTGGTTCTTATGATGATATGTGCATCGATATTTTTATGCATCCTCCCGGTGAAACCTATGTTGCGCCTATCGAGCAATATATCAAGTCCAGAGGCGGGAAAATCATCTACAACACACCGGTCATTCGGGTCAATCATGTCAACGGGAAAATCAAGAGCGTGCTTGCAGGAGATGAGGGCAGTGTTGACGGTAGTAAAATGTGGAAATGCAGAATATGCGGTTCTGTATTCAGTGCACCGTCAAAACCAAACCGATGCCCGGTTTGTGGCGCCCCTTCAAGCCAGATATTTGCGCTCACTTCAGGTCCGCCCAAAGAGTACACTGCAGATTACTATGTGGTTGCCATGGACAGCCCCGGAGCGAAACAGGTGATCGCCAAATCCAATCTCACCGGGTCTTCTTATTTTGACAACATCATGAAACTGGAAAAGACAAGTGTATTTCCCGTCAACCTCTGGTATTCGAAATGCACGTCCTGGGAGAAACGGTTTCCCGGTTTTATGGACTTCATGCCTTCAGGTTTCAAGCTTCTCGGCGTCACTCTGAACTGGGCGCATGATGGCATTCTAAACGGCAAAAAAGCCTGCAGTCAGGTCGTTGTCCCCGACTATCAGCAAGACTATGTAAACGATAAAATCGCCGTTATCGAAACCCAGATTGCGGATACCAAAAGAGTGGAAAACATGAGTGATGACATGATCGCGAGACTGGTTCATGAAGAATTGAAAATCGTCATGCCTGATCTTCCGGATCCGACAGACTATTATGTCAACAGATGGGATACCTATTCGCCTCAACTCGTTGGATATGAAGCCATAAGACCCCCCATTCAATCACCGGTTGACAATCTGTTTTTCATCGGTGACTGGGTTAAAACCGATCATTTGAGTGTATACATGGAAAAAACCAATGTATCAGCCAAAATGGTCACGAATATACTTGTTGAAAAAGCCGGCCTCAAAAAAGGAAAAATCAAAATCCTTCAAAGCGGTTCACCCAACAAGTTGTTGGATTTATGCCGGGTTGTCTTTAGCATCTATCCATGATTTTTTTTATCACCGTTATAATATATCTTCACCTTCAGGGGAAGCTCTCTTTGATTGTCTCAATTCATCAAGAGACTTCCCCCTTGCCTGCTTGTCTTTTAACCATTCACTCATTTAACCAATCAACCTTTTATCATTAACCATTTATCCTGCGCTATTACCTCTTGGCCGCGCTTGACACTATGGCCTATTTACGATAATGATTACTGTCTGACTACTATCATTAACCCCTAAAATACTGAAAGGATACCACATGACTGAATTTAAGTTTCGTGCTCCGGATGAATTTCGAAAAAATGCCTGGATGAAAAGCATGGATGAATATCAAGCCATGTATGATAGGTCTGTCAATGACCCTGAAACATTCTGGGCAGAAATGGCGGATCAGTTCTACTGGGAAAAAAAATGGGAAAAAGTTAGAGACTATAATTATACCCTCTCAAAAGGCCCTGTATATATAAAGTGGTTTGAAGGCGGAAAGACCAACATCACCTATAATTGCCTTGACCGGCATCTTGAAACACGCGGCGATCAGACAGCCCTCATCTGGGAAGGCAACGATCCGTCTGAAGATAAAAAAATCACTTACCGTGAACTTCATGAAATGGTCTGCAAATTCGCGAATATTCTCAAAAAGCAGGGTGTCAAAAAAGGAGATCGCATTTCCATATATATGCCCATGGTCCCGGAACTTGCCATTTCCATGATGGCATCAGCCCGAATTGGGGCCATTCATTCGATCGTTTTTGGCGGTTTTTCTGCAGAAGCGCTTGCAGACAGAATCCTTGACAGTCAATGCAAAATTCTCATCACCACAGATGGTGTCATGCGCGGTGAGAAAGCAATCCCTCTTAAAGAAAATGCAGACACAGCCATGTCGATCTGTAAAGGGAACGGGCATAATGTGCAAAGCTGTTTTGTTGTCAAACGAACCGGGACACCGGTTACCATGGAAAAAGAAAGGGATTTCTGGTGGCATGATGCCATGGCGAATGCCAGCCCGGATTGTCCGGTAGAATGGATGGATGCTGAAGATCCCCTTTTTATTCTATACACGTCCGGCTCAACAGGCAAACCCAAAGGTGTCCAGCACACGGTTGGCGGGTACATGGTCTATACCGGTATTACCTTCCGGTATATTTTTGATTATCATGAGGGTGATATCTACTGGTGCACCGCCGATATCGGTTGGGTGACCGGCCACAGCTATATTGTATACGGTCCGCTGTCCCAGGGAGCAACGAGCATCATGTTTGAAGGCATTCCCACGTATCCTGATCCGGGACGATTCTGGGCTGTTGTCGACAAATGGAGGGTCAACCAGTTTTATACTGCCCCTACGGCCATACGAGCACTGATGGCCCAGGGCGAATCGTGGGTCAACACGTATGATCTGTCAAGCTTGAGATTGCTTGGTTCTGTCGGTGAACCGATAAATCCTGAAGCATGGAAATGGTATTTTACCCATGTCGGAAAGGAAAAATGCCCGATTGTCGATACCTGGTGGCAAACGGAAACAGGCGGGGTATTGATCACACCACTACCTTACGCTATTGACCAGAAACCCGGCTCTGCTTCCCTGCCCTTTTTCTCAGTCATTCCGGTTGTTCTCAATGAAGAAGGGAAGGTTCAGGACGGCCCGGCAAAAGGCATTCTTGCCATTAAAGAACCCTGGCCCGGCCAGATGAGAACCGTTTATGGCGACCACCGGAGATTCGAACAAACCTATTTCATCATGTACGACGGATATTACTTCTCGGGTGATGGGTGCAGGCGTGATGAAGATGGTTATTACTGGATCACAGGCCGTGTGGATGATGTCATCAATGTCTCCGGCCACCGCATGGGCACCGCAGAAGTGGAAAGTGCGCTTGTCAGCCATATGGATGTGGCGGAAGCAGCGGTTATCGGCTATCCGCATAACATCAAAGGACAGGGAATCTATGCTTATGTCACCCTGAATGTTAATGTGGCGGCAACTGATGAATTACTGAAAGCACTCAAGCAACACGTCCGGAAAGAAATCGGAGCAATCGCAGTGCCTGATATTATCAATTTTTCTTCTTCTCTTCCCAAAACACGTTCCGGCAAAATCATGCGCCGAATTTTAAGAAAAATCGCCACTGATGAATTTGACAGTCTGGGAGACACATCGACGCTTGCCGATCCCAAAGTGGTAGACCAGATCATCGATCAGCATAAAAAACTCAAAAATAAAAATTGAATTATTAAACGAAACAATATATTTTACATGCTTAACCCGGCTAATTGATTAGCCGGGTTAAGCCTTCACAATCAGTATATAGCAGACACAGGTTCACAAATGCCAAGAAAGTCACCCCATGGGAATTGCAAATATTAAAATTCAGACAAAATTAATTGTTATTGCATGTACGACCTCTGCCATGTTCTTGTTCCTGGGAACGATTCTTATCAGGGATATATCGCAAATCAACAAACATTATCAAACAAAAGACCAGTTAAATCTGCTTTCCAGAGAAATGATGCAACTGGAAATTGATCATCTTAAATGGGCGCAGCATGTGGCTGAATTTCTTTCAAACCCCGACTTGAAACATTTGGATGTGGAAAAAAATTTTCATCTATGCGGATTTGGCAAATGGTATTATGGCACCGGCAAAAACGAAGCGGTTCTGTTGCTTCCGGCGTTAAAGGAATTAACGGAAAAAATCGAAGCACCGCATAGAGATCTTCATGAATCCGCAATTATTCTTGAAGATACATTGGCAAAAGGAGAAAACAATTATGAAGTTGCTGTCAGCCATTTTGAAAATAAAACAAAAAAATATTTGGCCGATGTACAAAAAATGTTGGCAGAAATCAGGCAGATAGCAGACGAAAAATACACGGAAACCGAACAACAGGCAAGACAAAAAACAAAAATGATCTACAGCTCAGCGATTTTCTGGGTTATCCTTTTTACGATTGCAATTATCGTGATGATCCTGCTGCTGTCCGGCTCCATCACCCGGTCTATCAAAGCAGTCAACCTTCTTCTGAAGGAAATCGCGCAAGGGGAAAGTGACCTGACAAAGCGTCTCCCTATGGGAAAAATCAACTGCAGTGCTGCCAAAAAATGTGGCCATAAGGACTGTCCGGAATTCGGCAAAGAATCATCCTGCTGGGATACAGTGGGATCAAACGCACCCGGCGAAATCCATTGTCCGACCATTTTATCCGGAAAACTAAAAAGCTGCAATGAATGTCTCGTCATGCAAAGTGTTATTCGAACTGAAATGGATGAGCTTTCAGCATGGTTTAACACATTTATCGGCAGAATTTCACATATCATTAAACAGGATAAGAATAATGTTGATATTCTATTGAATGCCTCAGAGGAGCTTTCATCCACTGCAACAGAACTTTCAGCGACAACAGAAGAAATGAGTGCACAATCAAATGCCATTGCAGCATCTGCAGAGCAATCTTCAGTCAATATGAACCATATTGCCACTTCTTCAGATCACATGTCGATGGCCATTGGGAATGTAGCCGCTTCTATTGAAGAAATGACAGCGACCATCAATGAAATCGCCAAAAATTGTCAAAATGAATCTGATATTTCCGAAAGGGCAAATGACAAGGCCCGAACCACAACAGAATCGATTGCCCTACTGGCACAAGCCTTTAAGAATATCGAAAACGTTGTTAGTATTATCAATGATATTGCAGACCAGACAAACCTTCTTGCATTGAACGCCACCATTGAGGCAGCAAGAGCAGGAGACGCCGGGAAAGGGTTTGCCGTTGTAGCAAATGAAGTCAAGGAACTTGCCAAACAAACCGGACAGGCGACAAAAGAAATCAGCGGCCAGATTGAAGCTGTCAGAAAATCGATGAGTGAAGCTATCGGTGCCACTTCTGAAGTAGGCAAAAGTATTGAAGATGTCAATATGATCTCCCAGATGATTGTCAGTGCAGTAGATGAAATCGGGATTACCGTCAATGAAATTGCAAAAAACATCAGTAGCGCAAGTGATGCGGCAAACGCAGTATCTGAAAATATAAAAGAATCGTCTCAGGGCATCGCTGAAATTTCAAACACGATAGCAGGCCTTAGTCAGGCAGCAGGTGAAACTGCAAATGGTGCGAGTCAGATTGAACAAGGTGCGGCAAGACTATCACAGCTCGCCAATAAACTCTATGAGAATGTTGAACAATTCAGGGTTTAAGCAGTAGGACCTTCCAATTTATGAACCAGCCGAGAACCGGTATATTTAGAAATCTAAACGGGTATCTTTTGCCCTTCCCCCTGTGTCAGGGTAGATATCACCACGTCTCCCTAGCTAAAGGGAAAAATGGTGGTATTTCTTCAATGCCTATCTTCAACTCAAGTACGCCCGGTCGCGAATCTTTAGCGTAGTAGTCTTCAAGTAAAAATTTCATTTCAGTCGCATCTTTTGCCTGCCCGTGCCATAACGTGTTTGAACTGTCCAAACCAGACACGACCCTGTCTATATTGACATCGCCATACTGGGTACATGTAATCCGATTTTCAAAAAAATGCCGTTGCCTTGATGTACACATCCCGTGTTGGCTGTTGTTAAAAAACACCCAAAGAATCGGGAGACGCCATTCAATGGCGGAATGAATTTCCATACCTGTCATTAAGAATGCACCATCTCCGCTTATAACCATCGTTTGGTTTTTGGGCTTTGCCAGTTGTATTCCGATTGCTGCGCATATCGCATATCCCATTCCTCCCATACCTAATGCCACGAGTGACCGTGTGCCGTCAGGTATAGTCAGGTAGTGTGCAGCAGCTGCAGCGCAATTGCCTGCGTCAAACAAAAGATTGCCGTTTTGTGGAATAAAAGACTGAAGGATTGTCAGCGCCTCACTCTGTTTTAATATTTGTTCGCCGGTATTTAATTCAGGAGTCTTTCCATAGCTATATGTTTGCGGTTTGTAATGGGTATGTTGAGGAAGTTTTTCCGGATTAAGTTTTTTAATCAAATGATTTTTGTTTCCGTTAAGATATTTTAGCACTCTATTCGGGCATGCGGTGATCGTGTTTACATCCAAGTGTTTTGGAGATGAACTGGTGCAGGTATTGATTATATATATGTTCTTGGATAATAGGGTTGTTTCAAAAGGGGCTCTGATCATCGCTTCCAGTTGGCAACCCAGGACGATAATAAGATCACAACCGGATAAATAAGTGTGAACCGATGGGAGGCCTGCCGCACCCACAGTTCCCAGAAAGTTGGGATGATTATTGGGGTATGCACCTGTTGCGCCCAAAGTTGTCGCCACAGGGATGCCCGTGAAATTTGAAAATTTGACCAGCTCGTTCTGATTGCCAACCTCTGGCCCGGCGAATATAACAGCAGACCGGGCATCGTTGATGGCGGAAACAAGTGATAATAACTCTTTTTTTGGCAGTTCATCTTCGATTTTAAACGCTGATAATTTTGATGGCCACCAGGAAGGCCTGGGTGATACTTGCTGTTCGATAATGTCTCTGGGAATTAATAGCGAAGATGGGCCGGGTCTCTTGCTGAAACTTTCTGTTAACGCGTGAAAAAGCTGTTCCCAAAAATGTTCCGCAGTAAGTTCAATAACGCATTTACTAATGGACTGCCATAACATTTTTGCATCAACGGTCAGGCCATTGCCAGAAGCATCCTGAAAGGCACCTTGTCCGGTTAAATAAGATGGAGGGCATCCCACGATCGCCAACAATGGAACGCCGGATGCACGGGACTCTGCCACGCCTACAGCCATGTTCATCATACCGCCACCTGAAGTACAACAGCAAACACCAATCGTATCTTTAAACCGGCTATATCCATCAGCCATAAACGCTGCGCCAATCTCGGATTTGCAAAGACGATTTGAAAGTTTTCCCTCTCCCAACCTGAATACCGCGTCGTGCAGGTTTTCGATATTCGCGCCACTCACACCAAAAAGATGTTCAACACCTAAATCCCGGAGCGCCATGACCATAGCATCCGCAAGGGGCATTTTTTGATTAACTTCAATATTAAAATTTGTTTTATCGTACATAATGAATTCCCCAACGGCTTTATATTTCGCATTCATCTGACGGTCATATTTTGTTTTTTTGCCAATGCACCACTGCAGCAGCGGTAAAATCACCGGCATGGGAAAATCCACCGAGAAGAACTTTATCCCCGGATTTGATAACCCCAGTATCAACACCACGTTCGAAGCAAATGGGGATTGCCGCGCCAAATAGATTTCCATGCTCATCAAACGTTTGAACCTGTTTCTCTTCCGGAAGGAGCATAGACTCTCGCCAGTTACGTAAAAAAATCTTATTGGGCTGATTTGTGACTAAAGCACCAATATCCTTATACTCGATATGTGCCTTCGCCATTGCCATGTGTAATACTTCCGGAACCAGTTTGTTGCCCCGTGCGACAATTAAGGAGATTTTTGACTTATTGAAGTCAAGGTTAAGCGCAGGAAATCCGGGCTCCCACCATTTGCGGCCATCTGGAGCAATCGGAAACATATCTTTGGCACTTTCACCATGAACGCGTGTAACGATAGACATGATAGGTGAACTGTCATCCGCAACGATATAGCCAACACCACAACCATCACCCGGAACAGCGGACTGAGGCAGCTTACGATTGTCAGGCAGCGCGAAAATTCTGCCGGCTGCAGTTTGAAAGTTGCATATAAGAGCGCTTTTAGCATCTGAACTGTTTATCAAGGCGCGAGCAAGCTCCATCATAAAAATAAAGGAAACACAGCCACCGCTTTGAATGTCATAAATAAATTGGGGATTAAGGTTTAAAGCACCAACAATAGCTGCGCCTACGCCTACAAAAGGGATATCCGGTAATGTGGCATTTGTGATAAGGATATCGACGTCCTTTTGCAGATTGATATTAATTTTTTCCGCAAGGCGAGATAGGGCGATTTCCGCCATATCGCAACAGGTTTCATCTGGACCGATATGATGCCGGAATCTTGTCGAACGAAACATGGAATGCGTTTCAACGCCCGATTCATTTATGAAAAAATCATTACCCACTATTTTTTCCGGTAGATAACTGGCCACAGATATGAGGCTAACAGGTTTCATTATCGTGTCTCCTTTCCCGTTAATCCGGCATTATCCCGGTTGTGTCTGAACTCAAGAATTTTTTTAAGATTTTGCATTTCGATGGTATGCCCGGCATAGAACATATCCCAGGCGTCGCCGACCCAACCATCGCGATCTTTCGGCGCTTTTTCGGGAAAGGGGTTGTTGTCATAAAAAGGATGGTGGCAATTGGTCCACAGCACCACAGACCCCGGTTTGTTTAGTACCAGTTGGGCCGGGACAACTCTTATCAGATAGATCATCCACAGATGGTCACCCTGGTCCCAGGCGCAATGATAGTCTACTGTCATCGCTTCTTTGTTTGCCACTGTTTTGCAATAGCATTCGGTTATCCCGCCAATAGCATCGTTAAAGACCCAAATATCATCCTTTTCTGTTTTTTTCATATCTCTGGTACTGTAGGTCCACTCTCCAAGATGTTCGCAGTCTGCAAGATATTCAAATATGATCTCGGGTGGGCAGTTGATATATTCTTCTATTGTGCAATAAGGGCCATAAATCTTGTCATGGGGATAAACAGCATGTGTCATCTCCATGCACTTTTCTTGCATGCCATCTAAATTTACATTTTCTATCCGAACAAGATCCGGGATATTCGGTATGTCAGTATTCTTAGCCACATTCCCTCCTTTTTTTGTCTTCAGGCCACAGCCGGAAACTCAGTTGCAGGCATTAGCGCCACCCAAGATTATTCATGCATATATGAATATCATGTTTTCCGGTTTTTACCGGAGTGGCGATAGTTTTTATGCAATCCTCAATAAATCAGTTTGAAGCATCATCAATTACAATATTCATACCAGAGCCAGCATCACAGAATCGCGTGTGTTTGACGGTGCAGAAATGCTTAGCGTGTATAGAATTATACGACACAATATCATTCGTTTACATTTTTGCCAATCCGCAAAGGAATCAAATCGTCCTGATTGATTAATTGGGGTTGCACGGGTGTTTTTGCGAATATTTGAGACATTAATGTCTCGTGGTGATCACATGAATTTAATCCAGTATTTAATCTGTATATGAATAACTGGCATATTTTCGCTGAATAACACGTCAGCTCATCTATTGACTCATTAACCAGCCAATCGTCCGGAAAAAACCCACGAAAGCAGCCACACCTATCGCCAGTATACCGTAAGCAGCTATTATCATACCGGCATTCATCCTTTTAATTTGTGTGCGGTCATTCACTTTTGGGAATTCAGTTTCAGGGGCGTCAACACCAAGGAATTGACAAAGAGGCCCCCATCCCTGATCGGCAGTAAAGATCAGTAGATTTTCGGGCGGAACCTTGGTCTTTATTTCTTCGATATGCCTATGATAGTCAGCTATCGCTGAATCGCGATCCTGCATTGTCCCTTTATGGTTTCGTTGCCAAACTAATCTGTGCGACATTTCTCCAAGTTTTCGTATAAACGGTGAAATAAATCCAATTACCTTGAACTGCCATTTGGCTTCGGAAAAATAAATGGTATCCATGGTGCTTTCGTACCATTCTTCAGCGCCTATGGGGTGCATCGTCAGAAGAATCTTAGCCTCAGGATACGCCTCCATCAACTCTTGCCAGACACAGGCACCGGGATTATCAATTGTCGCATTATAGTTTGCAAATACTTCCTGCCAATCGTGCTGGCTTCCTGGCAGTGATCTGGCAACATTCAGCCAAAAATCAACATGTTTTCTATTGGCTTTATTCTTAATGACTTCGATCATATGGTAACAGGGAAATCCCAGAATATTCAGGGCAACCTGAGTTGACATCGTACCTGTGCGGCCATACCCTACGCCAATTATTTTTATTGTCATTTTATATTACCTATCTTGAAACTGATTTGGTTTCCATCCGCAAATGGTTTTTTTGCACAATATCTTCGTCAATCGGCGCTGTTGCCTGTGCGATGCAGTCCAATAGGTCTCGGCGCAACAGCTTGCTTTCCTTGGCCTTGCACAAAAATTCACATTTGAAAATTGGAAGCGCTTTTAGGTGCCCATCATTTTAAACTGCTGTACCTATGAAGCAAGCGGCTTTACCTTCCCCCTCTGCTGTCTTCGCATCGGAATCGATTGCAGAATTGCCGAATTTATCCTTTCCGGATGCCTGCAGGCGGTTGTAATTTGCATCAATATTTTCTTTGACGGAAACAGGTATGTTGAATAAAAGCGTTACATCCCTGTCGCGTTCAGTACCTCTTCTCATATCCGGGTAGGCATCCGGATCTGAGAGTGCGGTATCGATGCATTCCTGATCGTGATGTTGAATCATCCGGCAAGACAGTGTTCCCGTACCATTGTTATTGTCGAAGAGTTTAATTTTCCGCCATTCCTGGGGATACTCGATAATGGAACAGGTGTTGATGTCCCAATAGCCGCCTGTTTCTGTTTTAATGGCTTCGATACGGTTAAAATGCGTATGACCGTTTATGTGGGCGATCACATTTTCATAAGCGCAGAGCGTATCTGAGAATGCTTTCCTGCCGACAAATTTTGAATTGGATGTGTTACCCACAAGCGTGCTGAACTCTTTCGGGCTGTGATGGGAAAAAACAAGGCAGAGCTTATCAAAATGGGCTTCGATGTCTTCCTTCATCCATGCGAACTGAACTTTATCCACCACGCCCAGGGACATGGTTTCGAGTTTGACACCTGCTTCTGAATTGAAATTTGCTGTGTTGAGGACAATGCAATGAACTATCGGATTGGGGTCAAAACTGTAATATCCTTCTTTGGGAAAATCCGCCGGCATGGCCTTGAATCCATGCCAATCAGGCGTTGTGAGCGTATCCTGGTAGATATCTATCGATTCATTCAGATCGGATAGGGCTTTGGCATCAGGAGACCCCAGCGTGTCAATCAGCTTTCCTATGAGCAATTCACTGTTAAACGTGCCCATGTACTCCACATCGTGGTTTCCTAAAGCAGCATACCAGGGAACATCAAGTCCCTGGGGGGAGATATCGGCAACCAGGCCATGCCGTAATCTGTCTTTGTAATCGGAAGGAACGATGCCATCTGCGATTTCCACAAACCATCTCAGCTCATGTTCCAGGTCCGTATCGGTATGGTCACCGGTTGTAATCAGAAAGTCAAAAGGTTCTATCGCGTTTTCTGAGTTAACAGACCGGATGACGGCATCCCAGGCAAGACCGGTAAGATGATCCTGAACTCTTGACGTGCTCGGAATGGCATCGAGAAGCGGGCCTAGTTCAACAAGGCCTAAAAGCTTCAGATTTTTTGCCCTTAAATAATGATCCGGATCAATGATATGGACATCTGATACCTGTGCGATATTAAGCAGTGTTCCTTTAAACCCGCTCGTCATCTCCGTGAATGGAAAAACAGCCAGATCGTTTCGCTCGACAGGCAAAAAAGACATATCTCCCAACACGCTCACTGGATAGATTATTGCAGCAACAGAACACAGGCTTGAAATTTTCAGGAAGTCCCGTCGGGTCAATGATGAAATCATTTTTTTCGGCATTGATTTGGCCTCCGCTTTGGGTCAAAAAAATCAAACCCCGAACAACTCAACGGCATTCCGGTATACGATTCTTTCCTGTTCGCTGTCCGTAAGTTTGAGTCTCATAAACCGCAAAATATCCTTTTCCGGGTCAGACCAGGGATAATCGCTCCCATAAAGCACTCTGTCCGGACCAAACCTGTTGATCATTTTAACGAGGGTGCCGTCATCATATGGCGCATTCCCTAAAACAAAAGACAAATCGGTAAAAAGATTCGGGCATGATTCAAAAAGGTCCATAAGGCGGTTGCTATGTGGATAACACAGATGCGCAACAACGATCTTCAATCTGGGGAAATCCCGGCAGACGGCTTGGAAATGCTCTGGCGTGCAGAATTTTCCTTCCAGGTCATCTCCGGATAGACCGCCATGTGAAATGACAGTCAAGTCATTTTCCTGGGCCAGCTCGTAGACAGGATAATATCCCTTGTCTGAAGGACAGGTGGAATTTGCTGCAGGATGAATTTTCAATGCCGTAATCGCATCGCTTTTCATTGCAGACAGGATATGTTCTGTCATAAAGGTTTCATCAACAGTTGGGTCAGCCGCGATCACAGGAGTTATGTACTCATGTTCCCGGCCAACGGAAAGCAGCCATTCATTAAAACCGGACAGGCGGGATTGCAATTTCTCTTCAAGCAATAGTTTATTTTCTGTTTTTTCAGATGCCTTCAAATCTGCAGGCCATTTTGCCATGGCGGCTTTTCTCATTGAGGCAATAGGGATCACGGCCACAGCAACAATTCTGTCAAGAGGGCTCCTGTCAACAATGGGAATGGCTTCTCCCAAAGCACCTGTAAATCCGGCCATGGGAACGCCGCCCTGAGCAAGTATCCCCGTCTGTTCATTTTTATATATGTGAAAATGGCTGTCGATTACTTTCAAACGTCCCTCCTCTTTTAAATAGTTTAAACCGGTTCCCGCCGTAGCTGTCCCTCTCCTGAAAATCCAAACGTGGCATACCAGGCCTTCAGTTTCCCGTAACTGATTTGAAAATCTTTGCCATTTCCCATTGAAATCGGGCTTAAACTGAGAATAACATTAAATATATCTGCCTGGCGGCAAAGTTCAACAAGCATGATGCTTCCGTTTCCTATCTTTTGTCTGAATGAACTGATATGGTAAATATGCACGCGTTCCTTTTCGTTTTCTGTGACAACTGCTATGGCAATAATGCCAATGGCATGTCCGTCGACATCTTCAAAAACAAAGGGAAATAGTTCGGAACAATTCTGATCATAAGCCATACTGACAGGAACCCTACCCTGATACTTTTCATACATATGGCTAACAAAATGTTCTTCCTGACCTATGATTTGCAGTATTTCGTTCATCTTACTCCCGAAAGAATAAGTTCTTTCATCCCGTCAAATTTTCCCAAATGAGGGGTCAGTGAAATGGCAATGTGATTGTATTTTTTGCGGGCATCATCGATTAACCGAGGGATATCGTTAACCACATGACTTCCTGCGGCAATAAAATAAGGCACGACAATCAATTCCGTAACACCTTTTGCCACCAACTGATCAATCACTTCCGGTACGAGTGGCGTGGCAAACTGAATAAAAGCAGATGCCACAATATCAAAGGTATCGCGTGCCTTTTTTTCAAGTTCCGCCGAAAGACGGATAATCTCGTCATTTGATTCTTTTTTCCGGCTGCCGTGGGCGACAATTAACAGCGCTTTCATATATTCTCCGGCTGTTTTGTATTTTTTTTATCCTGATCGAAATTCATTTCGATATCGATTTCCGTTCCACCGGTGTTAAGCAGTTTGGCATTTGGATATCGCTTTTTAAACACATGAATCATGGATATATTTTTTCGCAGCACACTTGCGATAAACCGCTTGTAATTATTTTCTATGGCAATTTCTCCAAGCACACCCAAAAGATAAGAGGCAATTCCCATTCCCTGAAAATTTTCGTGAACGACAAAAGCGACTTCAGCAGTATCATCATTGACATAGGCATATGATCCAATGGCAATGATAGACATGTTCCCGCCTCTTTTCGTAAGCCCGATAATGGAAATGTTCTTCCTGTAGTCCACATGTGCCCATTGCTTTTGAACCATCTCATGAGAAAATACCCTCACTTTATGAAAAAACCGGGAGTAAATGGTTTCTTCCTTCAACGAGTAGAAAAAATTCCGGGATGAGAATTCATCTGAAGGCAGAATCGGTCTGAACTCGACATTTTTTCCATTTTTGAGTTTGAGGGAGCTCTTGTATCCTTCCAGAAAAAGAAGATCCTCCTGCTGGGGTGTGAGCTGATCCGAGAAAATATAATGATAACTTTTGGCCGTTTTTATTAACCAATCCCGGAATTTGGGATGGGCGATCTGAGTCAGTTCCATGACCCGCTGATATATCCCCTTTCCCTGAAGCTCTGCGATACCGTATTCGGTAACGACAAAATTGACATCACCTCTTGTGCTTGCCACACCGGCCCCCTGACTTAAATGGGGGACGATCCTTGAGATTTTGCCATTTTGAGCGGTTGACGGCAATGCAACGATGGAAAATCCGCCTTTTGACATGGCGCTTCCTCGCAAAAAGTCAACCTGGTCGCCAATGCCTGAGTAAAAAAAGTATCCCACTGAATCCGAACAGATCTGACCGGTCAAATCGACCTCAAGTGCAGAACTGATAGACACAAAATTATCATTCCTTGCAATGACAGTGGGATCGTTCACATATTCGGAAGATCTGAAATAAAACATGGGGTTGCTGTCCACATATTTATAAAGCTTATCAGAACCCATACATAGTGAAGCCACCACTCTTCCGGGAAGCAATGACTTTTTGCGGTTTGTAATGACGTTTTTTTCAAAAAGGGGTAAAAACCCGTCTGTGATAACCTGGGTATGAATGCCCAAATCTTTTTTCTGATCAAGATACTGAAGGATGGTATCCGGAAGCTGGCCAAAACCGATTTGAAGCGTATCACCATCTTCAACAAGCTGTGATACGTAGTGCCCGATCCTTTTTGAAATATTTTTGTCCCGCATGGGCAGGTGATTTTCAACAATGGGTTCTTCATATTGGACAATATAATCGAGTTCATCCACATGCACAAAGCTGTCTCCCCAGGTTCGGGGCATCATGGGATTGACCTGGGCGATCACCAGTTTGGCATTTTCCATCCCGGACCGTGTGATATCCACTGAAACACCCAGACTGCAGTAACCGAATTTATCAGGTGGACTGACCTGGATAAGTGCCACATCAAGCCCTATTCTATGCCGGGCGAACATGCCGGGCACCTGGGAGAGATACGCTGGGATATAATCGATTTTTCCTTCAAAAGCGGCTTTTCTTAATTGCCTGCTGATAAAAAACAGTTTAATGGAGAAACGTCTTAAAAAGGATTCATCATCAACGAACTGGGCAAGGGTATAGGATAACATCTGATAAAGAATGATGTCCTGCAGGGACATTTCATTGGCCATCGCCCGGATAAGGTGTTGCGGTTCACCACACCCTGTTCCCAGAAAAACCCGGCTGCCGCTTCTAATCTTTAGCACCGCATCTTTTGCTTCCATAAGCTTATGACTGCAATTGGATTGCAGCCAGCTGGTATAATCCATTTAATTCCTCCTCGCAGATAAACCTCTACCAGATATCAATTGAACACAGGGATAATGGTTGAATGTGAATATCGCATCAGACACCATGCCTGTTATTTTTTAAATAAATGACCGGTCACATCCTTAAGCCATTTCATTGCCGGTTTGTCAAACTGAACTTTCAGATAAAGGTCACCGGGTGCACCTTCATTTTTACCGTCTTCACCCATTCCGGACAGCCTTATTTTTTGACCTTCTCTGATGCCTGGCGGCACGGTGATAACCAGTTTTTTTGATTTTTCTTTTAAATAATAGGCATATGGGCCGCCCTTTTTCGCCATTTCCTTTTCGATGCGGATACTATCATGGCGATCATTTCCCTTTTCAGGAAGTTTGCCCCCTGTCATTTTATTCAGAAGATAACGGACAATTTTTCCAGATACACCAGATGGCTTGAATTCAGGTAGACCTTGTCTGTTTTTGTTCCCAGGGAAACCTGAGGAAAAGAAAAACCCTTTTGCATAAACGCCTTTTTTGTTGAATTCAAAGGAATGGTAATTTTTTCCATAAACATCCTTGAAAAGATCATCAAATCCTCTCAAACCGAATGCTTTGGCCATTTCTTCAATAATATGATTGATATCAGATCCTTTAAAGATATCCTGATCAGAATAACTCTGTCGGAACCGGTCATGGGCGCCCGCCCCGAGCTGGGTTTTCAGGGAGTCGTATTCTTTCCGCCTGGAAGGATTTGAGAGGACGGCATATGCCTCATTTATTTCCTTCATTTTTTCAAGGGAATCAGGGTTGTCCCTGTTTCTGTCCGGATGATATTTTAACGCCAGTTCTCTGTAGGCGTTTTTAATTTCAGACGCGCTGGCTGATTTTTCAATATTTAAAACCGTGTAATAATCACGTTGATGCATGTTTAATCCTCTATTTTTGATCCCATGAATCGATTTATACAGACCTTATCCTTTAACCGATTTAGGTCTATGGATCAAACATAATCGGAACTAAACAATATACAGCCCATACCCTCTCGCAAGCAATACCATGGGATGAGTGACTTTTTTATCATTTCCGAATCCGGCCTGGATGTATGTCCGGCAGGATGGACATTGCGTAACGATGGTTGTTGCAGCGGTCTGACGGATGGCCCGGCATTTTTTATCCCGCATGGCGCCGGAAAGTGCTTTGTATTCTGTAAAAAACATGCCGCCGGCGCCACAGCAACCATTATCGTCATCCAGTATCACGTACCTGGCCTGATCCACATTTGATAAAAGCTTCACCGGTGCGGTCATCAGATCTGCCATTCCTCTTGCATGGCAGGGGATATGATAGGTATAGGTTTCTTTGAGTGCGGGGAAATCATCTGTGAGGCCTGTCTGATTCAGAAATGACATCACATCGGTTATTTTTAAAGATACGGTTTCTGCGTGTTGCCGAATGGCATCTGATCCATCAATGATGGTCAGCGATTTTTCCTTAAGGGTCATGAAGCAGGATGTACAGTCTGTAACAATATAATCGGCATCTGTTTTGGAAAGGATGTTGATATTGATTTTCATCATCTCTTTAGCTGTCTCGATATCGCCTTCTGAAAGTGCAGGAATACCGCAGCAAACGAGCCCTTCCGGCAGGGTGATTTCAACACCGTTTCGGGAAAGCACCTTCATCACCGCATCACCGGTATCCGGATAAAACGCATTTGTGGCACAACCGGCAAAATAGGCCACTTTGGCCCGTCTTTTACTTTTTGGGGCGTAGGTCCCCTGATACATATCCGAAAACGATTGCCGTTTTATCTGAGGCAAGTCCGCCATATCCAGGCCCATTTTCGTGGCAAATGCCCCTGCTCTTCTGAAAAAATCGCTTTTGCCACGCTGCGCCATGATATGTTTCATTATCTGACGTTTGAAAAAAGGTGAGCGTTTCCCCTGGTATAGATTATACCGGGCGGCGATCACGATATCGTCTACAGGTACGCCGGCAGGACAGGCATTTTTGCATTGGGCGCACAACAGGCATCGGTTCACAATTTCCTTGACGCGTCTTGTTACCGGCAGATGATGATCTATTAAAGATTCCTTGATAATCAACAGTCTCGACCGGGCCACATGGGTTTCCAGCAAGTCTTCCTTAAACACCGGGCATACGGCTTCGCAGAAGGCACAATGGGAACATTTATCTATCAAATCCTTGTAGTCAACGATGTCCATCATCAAACGCTGTCTCCATCTATCCATATCTTTCCGGGATTCATAATACCTTCGGGGTCAATGGCTTTTTTAATTGACTTAAAAAGCTCGATTTGCCGGGCGCCCATCTCCTGCAAGATAAATTCCGCTTTATGAATGCCGATGCCATGTTCACCTGAAATACTCCCCCCCAGCTCAAGGCCGCATGCAACAATCTGCCGGATGGCATCCTGTGCCTTTTTTTCCATCTCTTCTGAAACGTCTCCCATCAGTACGGAAGGATGCATGTTTCCATCACCGGCATGACCGCTCACGCCGATGGCAATCCCAGTGGACGCGGATATTTTTTCAATCGATTTTACGAATTCAGGAATACGGTTTCGGGGAACCGTGACATCTTCCACAATCACTTTTTTCACGAAAGACAACACCAGCGGATACAGGCTTGATCGGGCTTTCCAATAGGAGGCCGCCTCTTTTTTATCTTCCACCACCCGTATTTCCATGACATCCACATCTTCACATACATATTTGATACGTTTGGCATCTTCTTCGATCTGAACGGGAAATCCGTCGATCTCTATGAATAAATAGGCTTCGCCATCTGCTACGATCGGAGGTGAAATAAGGGTATTCATGAGTGCAATTGCGCCTAAGCTCAAAAACTCAAGCATGGACGGAATGATACCGGCAGCGATAATGTCGGATACAGCAATGGCAGCCTGCTCGGTTGTGCGACATTTGACAATGATTGTTTTTTTTGCCGCCGGCAGGGGAAGAAGTCGTGTCGTCACTTTTGTGATCACGCCCAGCGTGCCTTCTGCGCCAGTCATCAAGTGCGTAATATCATAGCCTACGGATTGTTTCACACAAGAGCCGCCGGTATGGATAATCGATCCGTCCGGAAGAACCACCTCAAGGCCCAGGATATAATTACCGGTGGTGCCGTATTTCACACCTCTGGGACCGCCTGCGCGTGTCGAGACATTTCCGCCCAGGGTGCAGACCGACATGCTCTGCGGGTCAGGAGGATAGAAGAGATTCTCCTTTTCAACCTGTTTATGGAATCTGGCAAGAACCACGCCTGCCTCAGCAATGGCTGTCAAATTCCCTTTATTGATGTCAATGATGCGGTTCATCCGTTTGATATCAAGAACGATTCCGCCTTTTATGGGTGTGCTGCTCCCTGAAAGGCCGCTTCCTGCCCCTCTGGGAACCACCGGAACCTGATGTTTGGACGCATACGAAACGATTTTTGATATATCTTGAGGGGTTAAAGGAAGCACAATTGCATCCGGTTTCCCCTTAATAGATTGGTGGGTCGCATCTGAACAATACGCCAACAAATCTTCAGAATCAGTTTTGACGTTGTCTTTTCCAATCTGTTTTTTAAGATCTCTTGCTAATCCGTTTTTCATCGTTTATTCCCATTGGGTCCCAGGCCGAATTTTGAACAGCAAAAAGTTTGATAATGCTGAATACATATCAACCATGCCGAACTTTACGCAGGATCAATATAATGTCAAGTGAAAATATGCTCACATTCAAAATGGACAATCAGGTCATAATCGTTTTAGAATAACCAGGGTCACGTCATCATCTTTCTTGTAACCGGCCATGGCATCGAGCAGGCTATTTTTAATATTTTCCGTTGGCTGGTCTTTTTGCTGACCTAAAATGTCCATTAATTTTTCCGTGCCGAACATCTTCCCGGTGTGCGGCTGTTCTTGACTGTCCGCTTCCATGGCCTCGGTAATCCCGTCTGTATATAAAAGCATAATATCGCCTGTATCAAGTTTAATCGTGCTATCTTGAAGCATGCCAGTGATATCATCGGTCATACCGATCCAGATACCGCTGCTGGGAATGGTTTCGACTATATTTGCTTTTTTCCTGTAAATCAGAATATCAAGGTGAAGACCGGCAAAGCGAAACCCGCCGTTTCGATCTGACACGAGTGCGGTGATGGTCATGTATTTTTCTTCACCCAGCCGTTTCACATTTTCCGTGATAATGTTATTAACTTTTTTTATGATATCAGATGGTTTACCATCCGGAAACGATTGAATGGCCGTGTGCAAAGACGTTTGCGCCATCATCATGACCAACCCGGAAGTGACACCGTGCCCGGAAACGTCGCCAATGATAATCCAGTCGTTTTTTTCTGTATTGATCACATCATAATAATCACCGCCCACATCATCCGCCGGTTCCATAAAGGTGGTGATGTCATATCCAACAATTACCGGGTCATGCACCAGGAGCGATGTCTGGATATTGGCGGCAATGTTCATTTCCGTCTCGAGTTTGGCAGCCTTTTCCCGTTCGGATAACAGTTTTGCATTTTCTATGGCAATGGCCACCTGGGTGGAAAATACTTTGATCGGTTCAAGGCGTTCCCTGGTAAACGCGCCTGTGGCAAGATGATTCTCAAGATAAAGGATACCGGATATTTTTCCCCGGTGGACCATGGGCGCGCAAAGAACTGATCGGGACTGATTCTGGACAATGAAGGAGTCTCTGGCAAACTTGATATCTTCCTGGGCATTGTTTAAAACAACGCTCTCCTTGGTCTTATAAACATAATTGACAATCGAAGATGACAGCGCCTTTGAATCTTCGACAGGAATGGATTCCGTAATCTCAACATTATCCACATTTCCACTGGCCTGGATATGGAGTTTTCCGGTTTCTTCGTCTTCCAGAATCAGAAAGCCATTGTATGCCCCCGCATTCTCAATGGAAAATTTCAATATATTCTTCAATAACCGGTCCAGATGCATTTCACTGGCAAGCGCCTCAGAAATTTTGACAATGGAGGATATATCCAGGCTGAGCACAGTTTCTTTCTGTCGGCTATGCTTATCTTTTCCTTCTGAATCAGTGTCTGATTGTTCGATAAATGATAGGGTAAGTTCCGGATATCGTTTTTTAAGGTCTTCTACTTTTCCATCCGCTCCCCAGAGAGAGTAGTACTTCAGCGCATCTTCCATATAAATTTTTGCAAACCGGTCTTTTTTCTGTTTGAGGAAAAATTTGGCCGCACATTCACAAGCCATGGCAGCATCGTTAATATACTCATATTTTAACGCTCCCTTAATGGCGTTATCATAAAATTCAATGGCATTGGGATCATCATTCAAAGCCGTGATTTCCGCTTCAACCAGATCAAATTTATGCTGAAAATTCATCGGTGCAGAACAGGCCCATTTCTGCATTTTCTCTTGATTGCCCTTTGCCTTTGCCAGTGCATGTTTTTTTTCGGTTGGATTCATCCCTGGATAAGCAGCCAGATGGAGCAATGAGTCATAAAAAACATACATGGGATAGATATGATTTTCCTTGGGGATTGAGCCGATATGCATATATTTTTCAGCTAAAACGCTTCTTTCCAAGGCAAAAACGTAATCGTTAAACATATAGGCGGCAAACATCTCATGCATGTAGGTGAGGGCGATCAGGACAATGGCATCGGAGGTCTCGAGAAGGGGTAAATACTGTTCTGCATTTAGTATGTCGCCTGATATTCTTGCTGGATTTTCAGAAAAACCCATCAGATTTGATATCTGTTGCCTGTAGAGCTGAAAGACATACACTGCAATAGGATAAAGCATCTGAGTGGCCATCACTGTTTTAGATGAAAAATCTTCCTCCAGTTCAGCAAGAGGCATGCCTGTATAAAGCGCACCGCCATACATACTCAGGGAAATCCCTGCGGTCTGTACATCTCCATATTGATGAAGCGATTTCTGGTACGTTTCAAATAACGGATCAAGCATTTCTCTCATGTGTTCTTTTCTAAACCGAATAAAGCCATGGTAAAAAAACAATACCGGCAGTCTTGTTTTTTCATTGGCGCAATGCTTAAGCGTTTCCTCAATCAATATGGTGCCTGTTTCAATATCGTCAAAATAGGCACATAAAATGGATGCAAGACTGGCGTTACCAATGGCCATGTCATAGGTCTGCCCATATTCGATTGTAATCTTTAACCGTTCAAAAGCGGCAAACGCATTCAGATGATAGGAAGTGGTCATCAACGGGAAAATGATGCTTTTCAATATCCGCATGGCCATCATTTTATGTGGGTCCGTCATTTGAGGCAGTTTATAAATTGCTTTTATCCGCTCTTTTGTCAAATGCGTCTTGATTTCCAAATAGGCCTTATCGAGCATTTGGCGGTCAATATTTTCCGGGAAATGAATGCCAAGCAAAGCAAGAACTTCCAGCCCGGCTTGCCGGGCGCCATTAAAATTATTTTGATTTGCATAGGATAGTAATCGTATTTCATAAGCCTTTTCCTTATCAAGAACATCCCTGGCATTATCGATCACTGTTTGAACGGCTTTTTCCATTTCATCTGTCTTGTATGAACGGTATGCAGATATGGCCGATTCGTTATAAAGTTTAAGTGTTAATGAATACTTTTCTTCCCAGCTGTTTTCCGGTAAAAGGGCAATTCCTTTCTTGATATAGCCTAACGCCGTTTCAAATCCGCCGGATGCTGATGCTTTTCTGGCAGCTTTTAAATTGAGCGCTGAAAGTTGATATCCCTCTTCTCTGGACTTGAGTAACCCTCGCCCTGAATTCAAATGAGTGGTGATGTACAAAACCTTTCCATCCAATTCCTTTTCAGGGGTTTTCTTAAGAAGGAAATGGCCGATTTTGTAATGCATCAATTCCTTTTCCTGTTCGGGCAGAAGTGCGTAAGCAGCTTCCTGTATCCGGTCGTGATGGAATCGGTATTCATCACCGTATAAGGATACAAGACCTTCATCTATGGCATGAGATAATCGTTGAAGGGCGTGATCCACAGACGTATTCAACATGATGGCCAGGGTTTCAAGATCAAACCGGTTTCCGATGGATGCACAAATTTTAAGAATTTTCTGGGTATCATCAGGCAGGATCTTGATCTTTTCCAGCATAAAGCGTACCACATTATCTGTAACCTGCATGCCTTTGATGGCATCCACATTCCATTTCCATCCGGTATCCGGATACTGGACGATCATTTTTTCATTATAAAGGGTTTTTAGAAACTGATTGATGAAAAACGGATTGCCATTGGTTTTCTGATGGATCAGTTCAGAGAGTCCATGGGATAAGTTTAAGTCTGTGTGTAGTAAATTTGAAATCAGCTGATTTGCGCTGGTTACATCAAGGGGATTTACGACAAGATCATTGATTTTTGTACCGGATTTTTTAATTTTTGAAAGTGTCTGGCGTAACGGATGGGCGTCATCCACTTCATTGTTTCTGTATGTTGCAATCAATAAAAAATAAGGAATGTCCTTATCGATCAGCAATCGTCTGATAAGGGCGAGGCTTGCTGTATCCACCCAGTGAAGATCATCTAAAAACATCACTAATGGATGTTCGTCCTTTGAGAATACCGTAATGAAATTCTTGAACGCCTGGTAGACGATACTTTTGGTTTCCGTACCCTGTAGATCGGATTCATCTTCTTCACTTCCCATAATCAGGGACAGTTTGGGGATCAGGTTGGTCATGAATTTTCTGCTGGCGCCAAGAGCCGTTATCAAGTCTTCTTTCCATTTGCTGATCCGCTCACTGCTCTCCGTCAATATTTCATTCACGATTCCAAGAAATGCCTGAATAATGGCATTGTAGGGTGTATCCCGTCGGAATTCTTCAAATTTTCCGGTAATAAAATAGCCCCTTTTGGCAATGACCGGTTTATAGATTTCCTTGACCAACGCAGATTTACCGATGCCTGAAGGGCCGGATACCATCATAAGTTCGGTAGCACCATTGGCCACACGATCAAATGTTTTAAGGAGAGTATCCACTTCATTTTCTCTTCCGTAGAGGACCTGGGGTATCAAAAATTTTGTAGAGATATCCTTCTTTGCAATACCAAAGGTCTCTATCCGGCTGTTTTGTGTCAACCGGGATAGACATTCCTTTAAATCGGCAAGCAACCCGAACCCGTTCTGATATCTTTCCTCAGGCGTTTTCAATAGAAGCCTCAGAATAATATTTGATACCACATCAGGAATAGCGGCATCTAATTTGGATGGAGGCACAGGTGTTTTTGCAATATGGGCATGAATGATCTCCATGGGGTCACCGGATAAAAATGGCGGCGTACCTGTGAGCATTTCGTAAAATGTAATGCCCAGTGAATAAAAATCCGTTCGATAATCAAGGGTTCGATTCATCCTCCCGGTCTGTTCCGGAGACATATATAACAGGGCGCCCCTGATGACTTCGGGATTATAAAAATCCGCATATTCACGAGTCAATTCCCGTGATATTCCGAAATCCGTAATTAGAATATTGCTTGTATCCGGTTGAATCAGAATACTGGCAGGTTTCAGGTTTCTGTGAATGATATTTTGCTGATGCAGATTGGCCAGGGTTTCTGAAAGAGGAATGGCCACTTTCAAAAACCTCTTGATATCAAACTGTCCGCAATTTTTTATCTCTTCGGCAAGGGATATGCCATCAAAATAGTCCTGAACAATGGCCAAACCATCGTTATATTCCGTTACATCAAGGATATGGGAAATGCCATCCCGGCTGAACTGTTTAATTCGCTCTATCTCCTGTCGGAATCTGGCGATTTCCGTTACAGATGGCATGCAGGTGTGTAATACCGTAATGATTACATTTTTTTTGTCCGTTTTATGGCAGCCTTGATAAATATCTGCATGCTTGCTTTCAGATCGCTTCTCCTGAATCTGATAATCAAGTATGGTCTGCATGGCATGTTCCTTCGTCGTGTATGATTTTACATAAAAACCGGATATCGTTTGTTCAACACAAAAAACCTGTTCAAGATGTATATGAAAAATGATGACTGAAAAAGACGGTTAATGTATGGCAATAAATGATCGCCACCGGGATTCAGTTGAAAGCCAGTATAAAGAAGATGGACTTTACTGTCAATTAATGTATTTACTGATATTTAGTCTGAAACGGTAAAGCAGCACGGTCCCTCATTCCGAATGATAAATCTCCTGTAAAGAATAATTGTCATTTTAATAAAGAGCATGTATAGTCCGCTCTTTAAAAACTGAGGAACAAACATGCATCAAAAAAACAATGATAGCCCTGTCCGGTACGATACCGAGGATATATTAAAAAGCATTAAAGTTTTGGAACATCTGATTGAGAACAGCGAGCCGCTTTCCATGTTATCCGATGACCAGCGGATATCTTTATTGACAGCAGCTGGCAGGCTTTCCCGCCCGGATAGGCATGAAATCAAAAAACGAAGAAAAGATAAAAACAAAGCTATCCGCCAACGCATCATCGACAAGGAAAGGCATGCCAGGGCGGCAACCGGCATTCGAAGTGTCAGAACAGCACCGGTGTTTAAAGTACCGGCCCAACTCAATAGTCCGGATTCAAATGTCAAGACCGGAGAAAACAGACTTCATTCCCCCAGGAACTGCTATGTCTGCAAGGAAGAATATACCCAATTGCACTTTTTTTATGATGCCATGTGCAAGAAATGTGGTGATGTCAATTATCATAAACGATTCCAGACCGCATCTTTAAACGGGAAAGTCGCCCTGATCACAGGTTCCCGTCTGAAGATCGGGTATCAGGCCGCCCTCAAAATGCTGCGTGCAGGCGCCCGCGTGATTGCCACAACGCGATTTCCTGTAGATGCAGCCATCCGGTATTCGTCAGAAGATGACTTTAATATTTGGGGAGACCGTCTGCAGATTTTTGGTCTGGACTTAAGACACACACCCAGTGTTGAGATATTTACGAACCACATTAAATCCCATTTTGATCGACTCGACATACTGATAAATAACGCTGCCCAGACAGTGAGGCGTCCGGCCGGATTTTATGCCCATCTGATGAAAAATGAAAATATGCCTGTTGAGTCGCGCCCTTTGAATGTTAAACGTCTCCTTGACAATCAGGAAATCCTGAAGGAACAGTTATTTTCCCTGTGCGGGGATAATTTGTCTTCTGCCACATCTGATCTGCCGGTCGCTTGGCATGGCGTGGAACCGGGCATCGGACTTCGGGAATCTTCAAAACTGTCTCAAATTCCTTATAGCTTTGATACCTCGATTGATACAGACGCCATTTTTCCAAAAGGAGAGCTGGATATGGATCTGCAACAGGTGGACTTGCGACAGACAAACAGTTGGCGATTGCGCCTGGGCGACATTCAGACACCTGAAATGTTTGAAACCCATCTCATCAATGCAGTGGCGCCTTTTGTTTTATGCAACAATTTAATCTCTTTGATGAAACGTGACAATACCGGTCAAAAGCATATTGTGAATGTGACGGCTATGGAAGGGAAATTTCACAGATTCAAACAATCATCGCGCCACCCGCACACCAATATGGCCAAGGCTGCTTTGAATATGCTTACGCATACGGCTGCCGAGGATCTTGCCAAAGACGGCATCTTCATAAACGCAGTGGATACAGGCTGGGTGACGGATGAAGATCCTCTGGAACTTTCCAGAAAAAAGCAGGAAATGCACGATTTTCAGCCGCCGCTTGATATTGTCGATGGGGCGGCTAGAGTATGCGACCCTTTTTTTGACGGGATGGCAACAGGAACGCACTGGTCCGGAAAATTTCTTAAAGACTATCATCCGATCGACTGGTAAATGGCCTTTTTTATCGCGCTAAGGCCAAAGGCAAAATGAATCTTTTTCCTTGACTCATGATTGCACCCATAATAGCTTTGAAAGGCTTTTTTCACAAATAACCCGCTTACAAACAGTATAAAAGTTAATAATTTTATGGCAATTCAATCGGTCAACCGTGCAATAGACATTCTTTCACTTTTTACCGTTTCCCAACCAAGACTAGGAATCACTGAGATCAGCAACAGTCTGAATTTATCTAAAACAACTGTTCATGGGCTGATAAAAACGCTTGCCCAAAGAGGATTTCTGCAGCAGGATCCTGAAACCCGAAAATACAGTCTCGGGTTTACCATATATGAATTCGGCACCCGGGTTTCGGAAACCCTAAAAATCAACCAGATCAGCTATGGACATGCGTCCCGTCTTGCTCAAAAAACCGGTCAGACCATCCGTGTGGCTGTCTGGGACCTGGATACCATTTTGATCACCCTGAATGTGTCTTCAGATCTGCAAAACCCCTATTCACAACCATCAGGAATCAGGGTTCCCGCCTACTGCACGGCTTTGGGAAAAATAATTCTTGCCCACCTTCCGGAAAAACACCTGAGCCGATATCTGAAAAAAGTTGAGTACGCTGCGCATACGAAGCATACCCTGACAGACACCAAGCTTCTCCTAAAAGAGCTGCAGACCATTAAAGCCAAAGGATATGCAGAAGACCGGGAAGAACGTTTTTTAGGAATATCCTGTGTCGCTGCCGCCATCTTTGATCACACCGGCCTTCCGTTTGCCTCCTTGTCCATATCCGGTAATGAAACCCTTCTAAAAGCCAAAAACCTATCTGAAATGATACATGACATGAAACTGACTGCCACCGAAATTTCAAGAAACTTCGGCTATATTCCGTCAGCCGTATAGCCCCAGGACTTTTTGCTTGACATATATTTCCATGGTATCGTATGTTTCAAATTGTCATATCGTGTTCAGTATTATCGAATTTTGAATGTAATACATTCAGATAAGGAAACTCACGCATGAAAACTTCAAGCCCGGGATCACTTAAAACCGATATTCAGGATAGAGATCTTTGTATCAATTGCGGTGCCTGCACAGAACTCTGCCCGTATTTCAAATCATACAAGGGCAAAATAGCCATGATCTTTAACTGTACGCTTGGACAGGGAAAATGTTTTGCCCATTGTCCAAAAGCTGAAGTTGATCTGGATGAACTGTCCCTGTTTTTTCATCAGAAACCCTATGACGGTCATCCGCTGGGGCACTTCAAATCGATCCATGTCTCACGTGCAGGGGAAACAATGGCACGCGTCCTGTTTCAAAATGGCGGAACGGTGTCTTCCCTGATTTCCTGTGCTCTCAATAACGGGGTTATAGATCATGCCATTCTGACAGACAAAAACGGCATTTTGCCCGAACCAAGACTGGTAAATACTACGGAAGATACCCTTCATTGCGCCACATCCAAATATCTGGCAGCACCCACACTGGGCGAATTGAATAAGGCCATGCAGAATAAATTAAGTAATATCGGTCTTGTGGGAACCCCCTGTCAGATGATTGCAGCAGCGCTTACACGAATGAATCCCATGAATCAGGACGGTTTCAAGGATCCTGTTTCCCTGTCCATAGGGCTGTTCTGCACCTGGGCGCTTGATACCAGAAAGTTTATGACTTTTATTTCCTCAAAAATGGAGATCAGGGACATCAAGCGAATGGATATTCCTCCCCCGCCTGCAGGTATTGCCGTCATCGAAAAAGACAGGGAAATTATAAACATTCCTCTTGAAGACATTCGACCTCTTATCCTTGAAGGATGCAGCGTCTGCCCGGATATGACCGCTGAATTTTCAGATATTTCTGTGGGGACATTTGAAGACAACCCGGAATGGAACACGCTTATCATCAGAACGGAAAAAGGAGAGCAACTTGTTGAAGATGCCTGTAAAAAAGGATATCTGACCCTTTCCGACTTGCCTGAAAAAAGCCTTGACCATCTCCTATCCGGTGCAGGAATGAAAAAAAAGAAGGCTATTTTGAAAGCCGGCACCGAAGGCCTGATGAATACCCTGGATAATAGCAAACCGGCTGTGTTGAGAATGCCGGAATCCCTGATAAAAACCATCACCAAATAAGACCTGGAGGAACCATGTCTGACATAAAAAATGACGCACCCCCCATCCGGCATCTGATGATGGGTAATGAAGCCATTGCAAGAGGGGCGCTGGAAGCCGGCTTAAGAGTGGCGGCCGGATACCCGGGCACGCCTTCATCTGAAATTATTGAAACACTCGCCAAACAGGCTTCAAAGCACAACCTTTATGTTGAATGGTCGGTGAATGAAAAAGTGGCCATGGAAGTCGCCGCGTCCGCATCATTTGCAAACATCCGGTCCATGTGCGTTTTAAAACAGCCCGGATTGAACGTGGCAGCAGATTTTCTGCTCCATCTGTCAGGATCAGGTACACGGGGAGGCATGGTTATCGTTTCTGCAGATGATCCCGGCGCTTTATCAAGCATCAATGAAGGGGAAACACGGCCTTATGCAAAACTGATGGAAGTTCCCTTGCTTGAGCCGGGAGACTTTCAGGAAGCAAAAGACATGACCAAATGGGCCTTTGAGCTTTCTGAAAAAATAAAAAATGTGGTTATATTAAGAACGGTCACACGACTGTCCCATGCCAGTGGGGATATTGTCATGGGTGAGATACCTGAATTTACCGGAAAAGTCGAATTCCGCCATGAAGGATTCATTATCGATCCTATGGAGGGTGCGGTAATGAGTGCGCCTGTGGAATATAAACACACCCTCCAGCAGCAAAAACTCGCTCAAACGGTTGACATATTTGAGTCATCACCCTTTAATATATACAATGGACCTGACAAGCCGGAATTGCTTATCATCACAAGCTCTATCTGCAGCCTTTACTGCAGGGAAGCGGTAAGCCTTTTAAACCTTGAAAAGCGGGTAGGTATCTTAAAAATGGGGACCACCTTTCCCCTGCCCCCCCAATTCATGAAACGCCACCTTTCCCTGACAGACCGGATTATATTTATCGAAGAAGTCCTTCCCTTCCTTGAAGATGAAGTAAAAATACTTTGTGCTGAAATGGTAAAAGATATTGGCATTAAAACGTTCTATGGCAAAAGAGACAAAACCATACCCATGGTAGGAGAAATGAATGCCGACATCACTCTGAAGGCACTTGCCGATCTTATGGGGATGACTTATCAGGGTGCCCCGGAAGATTATAAAAAAAAAGCCCAGGAACTTTCCTTTATGAAAACGCCGGGCAGAGAGCCGACTTTTTGTCCGGGTTGCCCCCACCGGGCCTCCTTCTTTTCCATTCATGAAGCATTGAAACTGGATAACAGGCATGGATTTGTCTGTGGAGACATTGGCTGTTATTCCATGGCTGTTCTCCCTTGCGGATTTCAAAGTATAAAAACCCTTCATGCCATGGGGTCGGGAACAGGCATCGCAAGCGGATTCGGACAACTTAAAAGATTTGGTATGGATCAGCCTGTATTATCCGTCTGCGGTGACAGCACGTTTTTTCACGCAGCCATGCCTGCCCTTGCAAATGCCGTACATCATCAGTCCAATATTGTCATGGTGATTCTGGATAACAGCGGTACGGCAATGACCGGTTTTCAACCCCACCCCGGATTGAAAACCAGTGCGGAAGGAAGTGATGCCATTGGCATTGACATCCCGTCCGTATGCAGGGCTATGGGCGCACATGTAACGATTTGTGACCCTTTCGATCTTGAAAGCACTAAAGAAACCCTTCTCAACATGATGGATGAAAACAAAGGGGTAAACGTACTTGTGCTCAAACAGGCCTGCGCCTTGAGTCCTGAAAAAAAACAAAAACAAAAATATGACATGACCATTGATGAATCTCTATGTCAGGGTGAATCCTGCGGCTGCGGTCGAATATGCACCCGGATTTTCTGCTGTCCCGGCCTGATCTGGGACAAGGATGCGGGGAAATCGAAAATCAACCCTGTCACCTGCGCCGGTTGCGGCGTATGCGCGTCTGTCTGTCCCAAAGGCGCCATATTAAAAAAGGAGGTTTGAAAATCATCATGAACACACTATCACTCCAGCATGATCCGTTTAATCTCATTATCACCGGTGTTGGCGGTCAGGGAAATGTTCTCGGATCAAGACTTGTGGGCAACATGCTTTCACGCAAAGGATTTTCCATCACCATCGGAGAAACATTTGGCGCCTCCCAACGGGGCGGCGCTGTCATGAGTCATATGAGGATCTCAACACACGGAAATTTTTCGCCACAAATTCCAAAGGGACGTGCCCATATGATTGTTGCACTGGAACCGGTTGAAGCCATACGCGTGCTGGTGGATTACGGGAATCCTGGTGTCCGCGCAATAGTAAACACCCGCCCGCTTCATCCGGCAGGGGTTATTGCCGGCAATGTTTCCTACCCATCCATCGACGAACTTCAAAAATGGACCTGTGAATTATCTGCTCATGCATGGTTCATGGATGCGACCTTCGAGGCCATGAAACTGGGAAATCCCATTTTTGCAAACATCATTATGGCAGGTGCTCTGGCAGGAACAGGGACGCTTCCGCTTCAACGCAAAGATTTCCAGACAATCATTAACGAACAGTTTTCATCTGAAAAAGCAGACGTGAATTTGAAGGCATTTGATATCGGATACAAAAGGGTTGAACAGGAGATGGGTTGAATGATTATACAGGCTGAAAGGGCTCGATCCATTGAACCATTCAGCGGTTCAACCCTGCAACCAACAAACCCATTGACATTAAATGTAAAATATCGTTTCCTGTAGCGTCAGATAACGGACAGCATCACGAATTCGTCTTTCATCAAATCAGGACAAAAAATGGGCATAAAAACACGGACGCTTATCATCACGGTTATATACGAAGACACTGAGGATACAATCGAAGGGTTCAGCGTGAACGGATATTTGTACTTTTAACCCATGAACAGACACATTTTAAAAATCACATTTACCATTATTATTATTTCAGGGATTGCCATTCTTCTTTCTGCAAGCAGCATCGGGCTTCAGGCAGAACGGGTCATTTACGACACAAATACGCTTTATCTCTCCTATTCGCCGCCGCCTTCAGATATCATGATCGTTTCCATTGATGACAATACGTTTGACCTTGTTTCAGAAGAAATGAACGGTCTTCACTGGCCCTATCCAAGATCATTTCATGCAAAAGTATTGAATCATCTGTCAGAAGCCGGTGCAAAAGCAGTTTTTCTCGATATTATTTTTGATATCCCGTCAGGGTTTGGTGAAGAAGATGACTTTTCTCTTGAAGAAAGTATTATAAAAATTCCCACGGTTCTTGCAGGCGAATTCAGTGATACGAAAATCATTCCGCCGCTATCCTGCTTTATGGATCACGGTGCGTTTGCAGGCAACGTTTCAGTCCCTGTGGATATTGATCATTGCATCAGAAACATGCACAACAGCCGAACCCTTCCTTCCGGATTCAGAGAGGCGCTATCCTGGTTTTGTTTCGGCATATTCAACGATTTCCCCTTAAAATCGTCCTATCATGAGCCCATTCCAACGGTGGAGCAGGCGCTTTTTGCCATAACGCACCCGGATGAAGAGCCGCCAGAACCCGGTTTTATTAATTATTTCGGGCCTTCTGGAAGCATACCCTCGGTTTCATGGTTTGAAATCTTTCAGCCTGAATTATTTGCCATTAAAAAAGAGCTATTAAAAGACAAGGTCGTCTTCATCGGTAAAACCAGCAGTGCATCCATCACCCCGGACCGGCAATCGGATATGTTTTCCATTCCCTGGGGCCATGAAATGATGCCCGGCGTTGAAATCCGGGCCAGTGCCTATGCCTCACTCACAGCTGGAAAAATTAAATATTTGATTTCACCAGTGATTTTTCCATTTATGTTCATAGGCTGGGTCTTTTTGTTCAGCCTGACCATGATCAACATCCATGCGCCTCTTAAGAGTTTTCTTGCCCTGATCGGCTTTTTGATTGTTTTGGTCACTATCAACATGGCACTTTTTTACTATCACCTGATCACGCCTTTTATGCCTTTTCTCTTTTTTAGCATCACCTTTTATGTTTTCATCCTCGGGAAACGGTATCTGCAAGAAAGGGACAGGCATCTTCTGACACGCGCCCAGCTTTTCCACTATATTCCGGAGCGTGTGGCCAGGCATGTCATGGAAAATCCGGCCCAGCTTGCCATGGCCGGAGACAGGGCAACCATTACCCTCCTGTTTGCAGATATCGCCGGTTTCACGACACTTTTGGAAACACTACCGCCGGAATCGATCATTCCCATGCTTAAGGAACATCTGAAAGTCATGACAAAAGCCATATTTGACCATCAGGGAACTTTAGATAAATATCTGGGAGATGGTATTATGGCGTTCTGGGGCGCTCCGGAACATCAGGAAAATCATGCTGATCTGGCCCTTAAAGCCGCTATGGAAATGCTCCGCCTGCTCGATGATGCCAATCGTAAAAGAAAGAAACAGGGGATGACCGAACTCCATATGAGAATTGGCCTTCACACCGGAGAAGCAGTTGTCGGCAATATCGGCTCAGAATTATTTATTGATTACACCGCCATAGGTGATAATGTCAACACCGCATCCCGGGTTAAAGGTGTATCCCAATATTTTGATGTACGGATAAGTATTTCCGGAGAATGTATTAACGCACTGACAGAAGAAATTCCGGATACGGTTTTTCCCATGGCAAGAGTGGCTGTAAAAGGCAAAAAAGAGCCCATCAATCTATACACGATTTCTCATAAATTATTTGTTGATGCATACAATGCCCTTTACGAATACCTCAACTTGCTGGATCGACATGAGTTTGAGCAGGCAAAAGTTAAGCTTAATAAAATTCTTGAAAACTATCCGGGTTTCGGGCCCGCATGTTTTCATTATTCCAAATTCATGAGCCATAAAACACCCCTGCTGAATGATACAGATCAACCGTATTGGCGCCTTGAATCAAAATAATTTCTGAAAGGATTTGCATTGATTAAGAACAGTCTGAAAACGAAATCCATTACAGGATATGCACTCATTCTCATTCTCCTTTTGATTGTAGGTGGTATTTCCATTTATGAAACCGGTGAATTGGGTAAAAAAGTTAATTATCTTTCAAAAGATGTTGCTGAAAATGTCAAACTTGCAGACGATATCAAATCAGGAATTTCCGCCATGCGGCTTTCGTGCGAAAAATACCTGAACACCCTAAAGGAAAATGAGCTTGAAGCAGCTGAAACCGAAATCGTAAGTGTCCTATCCCTTTTCAAGACAGCGGAAAAACGTACAGCAAACCTGAAAACGCTTGAGACAATAAGAGCAATGAATATTTTAAGCGTTAAATATATTGCACAATTCAGAAATGTCGTCATACGCCACACCGCAAGAAGCGCTACCCGAAAAACACTTTATGATATAGGTGACCGGGTAACGGCCAGCCTTGATACACATATACAAAACAAATCTGAAGAAACCGCCAGTGCGGATCTGGGTGACATATTAAAACACTTTCTTAAAGTGCGTATCCTTGTGGAACGTTTTCTGGCAACGCTTGATCATCAATATTCGGAAGCAACGTCTGAAGTACTTGAAAACATTCTTGACAGTTTAGCGCCAGGAGACAGGCAGGATATCGAAAAAATAAAATATGACGTGGAAGAATATCTGGATACCTTTGAAGGGCTTGTAGCTGTATCATTAAAAATGGAAGAAGACATTAAAGAAGATCTGTTCCCGATTGCACCTCAAATAATCAACCTTGCCCGGAATATCACTACAGAAGGCTGGGACGAGATGGAACAGGCCCGGCAGGATGTTGAAAAAAAAATAATTACAACCCGGACAAAAATAATCGGCATGATTGCCTGTGCCGTGATTCTGGGCATCCTTGCAAGCTTTTTGTCTGCGGCGTCAATCATCAAACCCATATCCTCTGTGATCAAGGGCATCATGACACTGACAGATGGCGATCTGTCCACAAGACTTCGCATCTCGTCCAAGGATGAAGTCGGCGATCTGGCAGGCAGTGTGAACCAGTTTATTGAAAAACTGCAAGGAATTTTTCTTAATCTGTCAAACAATGCAAAAACGCTGAATCAGTCATCCGAAAATATGTCCCACCTGTCAAGCACTATGGCTGAAAGCGTTGAAGCGGTCTCCGAAAAAACAAACAGCGTCAGCAAGGCTGCAGAAACGATGAGCAGGACCGTTCATACAATCGCATCCGCCATGGAACAGACCGCACAAAATGTCAATATGGTGTCAGAAGCCACGCGCCAGATTACGGATATATTTTACGAGATTGCTCAGAAAACGGTAAATGCCAATACAATTTCAAATAATGCCGTGGATCAGACCTTCAAAACATCCAAAATGGTTGAAGAACTGGGAGAATACGCATCGGAAATCAATGAGGTTACGGAGGTTATTTCAAACATTTCAGGTCAGACCAATCTCCTTGCGCTAAACGCCACGATTGAGGCGTCCCGGGCAGGTGAATCCGGAAAAGGGTTTGCCGTGGTTGCCAATGAAATCAAAGAACTGGCCAGGCAGACGGCACAAGCAACCCTTAATATCAAAAAGAAGATTGAGGATATTCAATCTTACACATCAACGGCAGTGACAGAAATTCAAACCACCTCAACAGTCATAAACGATGTCAGCCATATTGTCGAAATGATATCAAAAGCCGTAGATGAGCAACTATTAAAAACCAGGGAGATTGCTGAAAATGCATCCCAGGCATCCAAGGGTGTTTCGGAAATAAGTGACCATCTGCTGCAAAGTTCAACAGCCGCAGACGATATTGCAAACGACATATCAGCTGTCAATGCATCTGCGGACATCATGCTTGAAAGCAGCTTTAAAGTGAAACAAAGTGCCGAGGATCAATCCAAACTGGCAAAAAAATTGAATGAACTGATTGCCATATTTAAAACCTGACGTCGAGAAAATGAGTGGATGGAAAGTTGAGTCAATACCCAATTACACGTTGACCCAGCCTATCAACCGCCAAACTCCGCGACCTCCCAGCCGCTATCTTTTTCGCCACGCAGTCCAGAAAGCCCGTGCCACATTTGGCGCAAGTCCTGCAATCAAAGATACCCATCCTGAAGGTGGTTTTTTGTATTCAGGCACAGCCGTCATCCGGACAGCATGTTTTTTATTGCAGGCTATTGCGCACAACCCGCATCCAACGCATCGGTCGATTGAGTGACCTGTGGTCTTCCCCTTTACATCCACTGTAATTGCACCCATGGGACAGGATTTAGCACATTTTCCACAATAATCGCACGCAGCGCTGTCAAATTCCGGAATAAAATGCGGCGGGGCGATCATGCCCGGCATATTGAATTCACTGACCGTTCGCATCATGTGGCAACAGCACCCGCAACATGAACAGGAACCCGCAGGCCCTTTTCCGGATTCCTCATTGAACATCCAGCTTACAAGGCCGCTCGCTTCGGCTTTAGCCTTGATATCAATGATTTCTTTCTTCTCCACCCGCCTCATCATGCCAGCATTTATTAAAGGAAAAGCAGCCATTCCAAACGCAGTGCAATTTTCAAGGGGTCGCCCACATTCCCGTTCCACAATTTTTTCGGTCATCCGGCACTGGCACATGCCAACGGCAAAAACATTATAACGGTCAAGCACTTCTTCGAGTTTGTCCGACGGCCAGGCAACTGGCAGGGCACTGATGCTTTTCATAACAGGAAGATAACGGACTGCGGGGATAGGAAATTTTATAAAATCCATGAGATATCCTGTTCCCCAGAGTTCTTCGAAAAGCACGGCAAATGTTTTGTGCCAGTCTGTCAAAGTATCCAGGCTTGGCCGCATCAAAGCCATTTCAAATGTTCCGGGTACAATAGGCAGAATGTCATAAATTTTTCTGTTTTCCCAACCATGCCTGACGATCAATCGTTTTTCAGTTGCCAACCGGTCAAGAATCTCCCGGATTTCATTAACAGGCCGGTTTTCCAATTTTGCAATTTTTTCTGCAGTTTTACCGAGGGGATATGCTCTTAGATGCCTTACAACACTGGCCTCTTCTTCGGTAAACATATGTTGAACCAGAGAAATCAGTTCATCACATATGGGAGGCCCGATAACTATCGGATTGCTGTAACATTTGGCTGTATCGAGGTAGGCTTTTGAAATTTGGGGATAATCACCGATGTTTTTGTAAACAACCGTTTTGGGTTTTGGGTTGCATGGGCCGATAATGCCTGAGTTGATCTGAATAAATCGATTGGAATATTTTTGTTCCTTTTCCATAGGACCCTCCAGTCTTGTATTAAAGCGGTTATCCCCCTATATCATTGCTGAATATAAAGGGCTAAAGTGATGATGAACCCTGAAAACAGTTGATTATTTTCCTGAAACATTTCATTATCGATTAACAGATCGAATTATGAAAACAGTACACAGTCGACTATTATTAAAAACCATAGCATCATTAAAATAATAATTCAACGTTTCTGTCATTCGAGGCACCATGAAAATCAAAATCTTAACGACCGGAGGGACGATTGATAAAATCTACTTTGACAAAAAGAGCGAATATGAAGTCGGTCCCCCATATATTGCCAACTTGCTTTCAGAAATTAATGTAAACCTTGAATATTCAATTGAATCCCTTTTCAGAAAAGACAGTCTCGATATTACGGAAGAAGATCGGGTCAATCTGCGAAAGAAAATCAATGAAGACAAACATAAAAAAATCATTATTACCCATGGTACGGATACAATGACAGAAACAGGCATGTTTTTAAGTGGCATCAAAGGCAAGACCATTGTTCTTACCGGTGCCATGGAACCTGCCAAATTTAAAACCAGTGACGCTGTTTTTAATATAGGCTGTGCAATTGGCGCAGTACAAACCCTTTCTCCAGGAGTTTATATCGCAATGAACGGTCGCATATATTCTCCATTTGAAGTAATTAAAAATCTTGTTACCGGCAAATTTGAAGAAATTGTCAAAGCATGAGAAAAGTCTCGCCTTTGTCCTGCAAAAAATATAAATGCGCAAAACAAAAAGTGCTACAGGAGGCAGAATGATAATCGGTATAATGAAGGAAATAAAAGCGGAAGAAAACAGAGTTTCCATGACACCGGCTGGCGTAGAAGTATTAAAACAAAATGATCATACCATTCTGGTTGAAAAGGATGCAGGGATAGGAAGCGGGTTTGGGAATTCCCTTTATAAAAAAGCAGGCGGGATAATTATAGATACACAAGAAGAAATATACGAAGCAGCAGATATGATCATGCATGTCAAGGAGCCGTTGCCATCTGAATATAAACTGATAAAAAAGGACCAGATTATATTTACTTACCTTCATCTTGCCGCTTCTGAAAAACTGACGAAAACACTGATAAAAAGTGGTTCCATCTGCATAGCGTATGAAACGATCCAAAAAGCAAATGGCGCGCTGCCACTTCTTACACCCATGAGTGAGGTCGCTGGAAGAATGGCCATACAGGAAGGTGCAAAATATCTTGAGATGTCCCATGGGGGCCATGGTGTTCTTTTGGGTGGCGTGCCGGGTGTGGAGCCAGGAACCGTACTCATTATCGGTGGTGGCATCGTTGGCGTAAATGCTGCAAAAATGGCCTGCGGTCTTGGTGCAAAAGTTTACCTTGTGGATTCGAATCTGGACAGATTGCGGTATTTAAGCGATATCATGCCCCCAAATTGCTTCCTCATGATGTCCTCCACACCCACCATCCGCGAACTTGTTGCCAAGGCGGATGTTATCATTGGTGCGGTTCTCATTCCCGGTACCAAAGCCCCAAAGCTGGTAACCCAAGACATGCTATCACTGATGAAAAAAGGAGCGGTCATGGTCGATGTGGCCATTGATCAGGGCGGCTGCTTTGAAACCTCAAAGCCAACATCCCATTCCAAACCCGTTTTTACCGTGGATGGTATTGTCCACTATTGTGTAACCAATATGCCAGGCGCACTTGCCAGGACATCAACCATGGCACTGACCAATGCCACCCTGCCCTATGCCCTTGAAATTGCAGACAAGGGTTGGCAACAGGCCATTAAAGAAAACCCCGAAATCCGAAACGGTGCCAATATCATCAGGGGAAAAATCACTTACAATGGCGTGGCCGAAGCCTTTGGAATGGAATATACGCCAGCATTGGACATGATAAATGATGGTGACAATCAAATCATCAAGTTACCAGACAGGACATGAAGACGGTATTCTTATCCTTTTCTCATCAATTGTTTCGAAAGCCCGGTTTCTTCTACCAGGTGACATTATAATCCCCTGTGTCCTCTCCGCCTGATCCATCATTATTGCCGCCATTGTTGGCAGCGATTGCGGCCGCTGTGCCTGCAATGATGGCAACGCCAAAGGCCACCCACCATTTGTTTCTTGAAAACCAGTGCCGGGTGTCTTTTTTATCCATATCATCTGCTGGATAATCGAGTTCTTCTGATAAAATGAACTCCGGAGATTTCTCGGTGGCCATGGCAGTGTTATCAAACAAAGGAATATTAAAAACGGTGACATTCGTAACATACATATTGACGGTGAAAAAAATAACCCAATAAGACAGAATTTTTTTATAGTGTGTCATAATCGTTTTCTTTCTTTTATTTGTAATCCTTTTTTAACGTTTCCTTCCATTAAAAAAAAGATTGCTGCATTTCCATTTTTGTTACCGGTTTGGCGTTGGTTTCAAAAGTTTGGTTTTGGTATGTTCCGGTTTAGGCCTGTCTATCGCGTTATCAACGGGTTCCGGCGGTACGATTACGTCCTTCACGGCTTTCCCTTTTTTCAAGGCAAACATTTTTGATGCAACCGGTTCATCATCCATATAGAGATTTATTTTCCAGTTTCCGGGGAATTTTTCAGCTTCCTTGCCTTTTATGCCGAGTTTGTGAAATGCGGTTACACTTTTCATGTATTTGTTTTTTTCTGCTTTTAATTGATGGTTGCCCGTTGAATAGTATAATTGGTTATCCGGTCTGATCCATTCCCACCTGAATTTATGCTCACCGATAAAATTTGATATTTGCATGGATGCACATATTTCTTCATCATTCATGCTAAAAGAATCGTCGCTGCCATGTATCTGAACCTGACGGTTCGCTTCATGTATGCCTTTTGAAAGCACCATGGTCTTCACGATCATGGAAGGCCGATTAATACGATTGACTTTTGGCGCACATGAAACCAGTAGAAAAATCGATGCAATTGCAATGACTGTCATGGCAAATGATCTTTTGTAGGCGATCCGCATTTTAAAGAATCCTTTTATTCCGGGTCATATTTTCTAAAATAAACCTGCTGTAATCCTGCGGCTATTCATATCATTTTTTATGGCAAATACTCCAGAGGCATCCAGGCGTAATTTTTTCTGGAAAGTAATACGCCCACTTTTCCGCGTTCAGGAATGGGTTGCTCCAGAGAAAAAAAATAATGAATATCATTATCCGATATATTATATAAAAACCGTTCAGCACTTTTATCCCAGACTTTGTCTTTAAGCACCTTCTCCTTGATAACACTGTCGATATACATGATCCGTTCTTCCAGATATTTCCTTAGAACTTTTCGAAATCTTTTATCACGGACATTATCAAGCAGCTGATCTATTGTAAGACGCAAAAGTTCGGTATTGACCGGAATGCCCGTTTTCTTTTCTATAAACGCCGCGATCTCCTCATTTGGCGCGAGTTCATCTCCGGTTAAAGCTTTGACAACCATAAATACAATCTGCCTGAATTTATCTTCTGATTCAGGGTAGTAATACATGGCCGCGTCCGACATCTCCTGCATTTGCACTTTTAACGATTCAAGCTGTTTCCGGGTGATTAACACCTTCTCAAAAAATTGATTATGATCGCAGGCATTTTTAAAAGGGACATACCCGATGTCACAAATCTGAACTGCATTAAACACGTCCGTTTTGATATGATACCGTTCAAGCAGTTTTTGAGTAAAAACACCGGTGTAAATCTTGCCCAATATGGACGTACTGTCCCTCACACCCGCCAGTGCCGTTTTTATCACCGAAAAATCAATGAGTATATCCTTGAGGCCTGATAAAATTTCTTCATCCGACCGGCCGTATATTTTTTTCAAACTGCCTAATCCCTGATTATTCTGCTTGATATCAAGGACCTGCCTTTCAAACATTTCATTGTAAATTCTCTTGTTTTCAGAAATATTCACCTGAAGCGCGAAAAGTGAGATCATATTTTCCTTCAGTTTTTGACCAATCAAAGGGGCGCTGTACACCCTGTCCTCAGGGTACTGGTCATATTGATTATGATTACCGTGATCGCCAATCAGCAGTATATACTTTTCTCCTTTTATTGATTTATTCCATGAAAGCTGCTCGATCGTCTGGTCAATACCATGAAACATCGCTTCCGGAAAAGCCCCGGCCCCATTGTCATTTCTATTGCTATACACGCGTATGGTGGAGATTCTGTTCTGTAGTTCGACGATATCCGAACTGAAATCGCTTTTTGCCCTGAAAATTTTATCACCATCCGGATAATCTCTATAGACGCAAACTGCAATTTCGGCTTTTAGCTGCCCTTCTGCTGATAATTCGCTTAAAAATTCCTGAACTGCCTTTTTGACATTTTCAATATGCTCTCTCATTCCACTTGTCGCATCAATCAGAATTGCAATCTGGATGGCATTCATGTTTAAAATTTGCATGATCTGATTGCGGGCCGCATCAACCTCCCCCATGTCCGCTTGTTTACCACCCGTTCCAAACGCACTCCCGATATAAGCAATTTTATAGCAAGGTACGGGATCGTTTAATTGATCGAGAACCGGAAACCGATTGGCATAGTAGGGAAGCTCGTTTGACGATTTGCTTTCATTAAATACAGGGGCCATGCCTTTGATGGCCAGATCTGTCGGCTCAGCAAAAATCTTTCCGGCTTCACATTTCAACCGTTTGTCATAATTCGTTTTGTCAAATTCAACCCCCACAAGATTATTCCATTCAATGATGTGTTTTTTATCTATCCACCCGACCAGCACAGCGTCGGAATTTCCTTTTTCCATTCTGTCTGTCCGGCCGACCAGAATTGAATTTTCAGCTGTTCCATAAATGTATCTGATTTCAAAAATGGTAATTTTCCCTAAATAAGGCGCCTTCAGGGAAGGGCTTGAGAAATAGCTGATATCGGATACGATCAATCCGCTCGCGTCCGGTCTGTTAACAATGAGTGCCTTTTGGAAGAGTTTGGATCCGGGCAGACGTTTTGCTAAAATATAATTCGATGGGGACGTATTCTCCAAAAATGATTCATGTGCAGAGATAAATGCATTTTGGGAATCAGAATATCGTATTTTGTAAAATTCACCGCTTTTTTCCAGCTTCTCAAATGATTTCCCAAATAAGTTGTCTACCGGGTTTATTTTTGATGAACCGGTAGCAGGCGATTCATATAATGTTATATCCGAAGACGTGATTGTCAGGAAATCCCCGGCAAAAACATTTGTAACCATCAGATACAACAAAATGCCGATGGAAATGGCAACCCCTTTCATTGTATAAGACTCCTTTCATGTTGAAATAAAAGTCTATGCATCCCGCATTAGCGTTATGGGCTTCCGGGACGTAAACTGAAATATAAAAAAAATAAAAAGCAAGGTTAAAACCAAATATGTTGAACCGTAAATATAAAATAACCAGGAGAACGGCACTTGCAGCCGGTCATAACTGATGACGCCATCAGATTGCATGGCACCGACAACTTTTAACATATTTCCCTTAATGATCATTTCATTGATAAGGTTTTCAATGATGTACCGATAAACAAACAGCGTCAAAACCAGTGTCGCAAAAAAAATAATGATGGATTCGCATAGGTAGAATATTTGAAAAGACCGTTTCCGCATGCCATATGCCAGGAACACGCCTATTTCCATTCGTTTTTTATAAATGCTTCTGTAAATCGTGATGCCCACAAAAAAGGCCGCCATAAGGGTCACTGCCGCAATTGAAAGCCAGACAAAAATTTTGCTCTGATTTTTAATCTCGTCCAAAACAGTAATTTTATTATCGACCTTGAATGCATCAATGAGTTCGTAACATCCCATCTGGTCTGATATTTGTTTAATTTTTATCGTATCATAAATGGACTTTGGATATATCTTTATAAAAGCGATGGGGGGTATTTCCTCGTCAATCGATTTTTTATAATTTTCAATATAGAATTCTTCCCTGATCATCATGGTTTTATTAAAGGGAAGCTCGGAATCCGTCAAGTAGACAGGGATTTTTTGATCCCCTTTCCGGATATTAAAATTGTTAAAGCTGATCGTCACATAATCTGTGTCTTTTTGATATCCAAATGATACGGCACGATCTCTTTTTAAAATGATGCCCTGAAAATTATTTTTGTCCGTTATGAAAGATAAGGAAGCCGCCTTTGTAATTTCCTCGATAATCGGATCAGCGCGTCTGAACGTGATCGCGTTGCTGTTGCTGCTGAACATCTTCCTGTTCATGTCTTTAATAAATACTGTTGAATAATACACAGGCGTAATGAACCGGATGGAGTCACCAAGCGCTTTTTCCAGCTGTTTCACGTGACTCAGGTTGAGTTCCCCGATTTTTTCGTTTGCCCTGATTTCAAGGAAGTTAATTCTGGGGTCGGAAAGCTTCAGTTCCAGATATTTATGTGACGCATAGCTAATTTTAATAATGGAGAACAAAAATAGAATGACAAATGATAAAGAAAGGACAACCACTATAAAATCAACGGTTGGCAACAGGACATTTTTAAAAAGATCATTATATGCGTATAAAAAGTAATATTTAAAAAGTTCTTTCCAATTGGCACGCCTGTCATCAAACCGGAAAATAGCAGTGTCAGGGGAAAACGATTTTTCTGCATCCTTATCTTCAGATTTCAAATACATCATGATCGCATCAAAGGATTCGAATTTATGATCCGTGGCGTCCAGTTTTCCGGACTTGATGGTAACAATATAATCTGCATAATCCTTGACCAGATGAATATCATGGGAAACCCATAGAAATGCCGTCAGGTTATTGTTGTCATCTTTTATTGCATAAGAAATTTCTTTTAAAATACGTTCAGAATAGATTTGATCAATATTACTGGTAATTTCATCTCCAAAAAGCAACGGAGAATTCTTTAACAACCCTCTCATAATGGATGCCCGCTGCGCCTGCCCGCCGGACACTTTACTTGAGAACCGTTTTAAGTGTTCGCTGATATCAAGAACATTGCAGGCGTTTATGAATTTTTCCTCGGAAACAATCGTTCTTTGCCTTGTAAATAAAGGCGTCTTTATATTGTAATCCAGATTAAGGTTGGGATGAAGATAATGCTCCTGAAAAATAAAACCAAACACATGCCTTCTGAATCTTCTTTCATCCAAAATCTCTATGTTACCCGATGAATCGACTCTTTCAATATAAGGGTGTGTGGAACTGCCTCGATAAGAAACATTGTATTGATATCGTGGCAAGTGGAACTCGATTTTAGGCGTCATCCCTTTAATGCCGACATCGGGATGATCAATCAAGCTCAGAATATTCAACAGTGTGCTTTTACCCGATCCTGACCAACCCACGATAACCACGATGCCTTCCAGCGGAATCGTTATTTCATCAATATCCAGTACTCTTTTATGTTTATATGTTTTGTAAATGTCTTTTAAAACAATTTTGCTTTTACAGAACATCATCACTCCGCCGTTTGGTCGTGTTAACTCATTCGTTAAACAAAACATCCCTGGATACAAAACAATTCAATTCGTCTGATAGCTCCTGACAGGGAGCACGCGCAGATCTTCCGATTCACTTCTATCACCAATCGCTTTTGAATTAAAACAAAAGTCAAAATCAAATGCCTTGGTTCCTTGCGTATCTACTGACCACACACTGCAACAACTCAATTGAATGCAGTCTGACAAACGCATGGCAGGACATGACGGGCAGCATTTGGGTTTAACACCTTCCTTGTCATTTTTATAAAGGGTAGAAAGTTCATTAACAGTTGGCATACGCCAGTTTGTATGTCCGCCTCCCTGATAATTATCACAATATTTTTTTGCATTCTTCCAGTTAATGTCTTCTCCATTATCCGAATCTGCCCACATAAGATTATTTTTAGTATCAATAACAACACCGTTGGTGTAAAGAATGAAATAATCGTCATGCCGGACGATTTTCGGTTTATCTGATGGTTCCGGAATATTTTGCACTGCTGTATGTGGTGGAATTTTATTAACAGTAATTCGATTGACCGGATCAGCACCATCCTTTGACACCTTAAGCACCTGCCCATTATCCATAAAAAAAACAGCAAAAAATATATACAATACCCCAAGAAAAATGCCTAAAATAACCCCCCAGGCTGCAAACTTCAAATTCCTTAATTTTTGGGCACGGGCAAAAGAACGTTCGTCTTCGTTTTGACCATATTTTTTTGATTTATTTACCACTATACGATCCGTTTATTTTTTTATCGTTAAGGAGTAAAACTGCCTGCTTTACCAATTGTTGCGTTTCGAATTCTATTTTTTTATCGTTTCAATATCATAGGGTGCTTATTGTGATTTCGATTGTATCGATGTCTGTTGCACCATCACTGTCCGTTACCGAGAGGATTATTGTATGAGGTCCAACGGAAAGCGTTGAGATTGATACGGATGTGCCTGTTCCCAGCCTGCCATCAAGGTTTGATGTCCATTCGAGACTACTGCCGCTCAATGTGCCGTCTTCCCCATCTGTCCCGGTGCCATTGAAAGATACTGTTTCTCCTTGCGCATACGTACTGCCGTTTGCCGGGCTGATGATTGCAGCTACTGGCGGCGAATTGGGCGCCTCAATAATGACCTGAATCGTATCGCTGCCTGTTGCGCCATCTTTGTCCGTGGCCGTGAGGGTGATGACATGGGTACCAAGGGTAAGCGAAGAGCTCGATACCGAAATGCCTGTTCCCAAATTACCATCACGGCTTGAGTTCCACGACAGGCTACTGCCGCTCAATGTCATGTCTTGTGTATCTGTCCCTGTTCCGTTGAAAGATACCGCGGTTCCTTGCGTATACTTACTACCATCTGGCGGGCTGCTGATATCAGCCACCGGCGGTGTATTGACATATATTTCTATTTGAACAGTTTTAAAGTCACTTGCACCATGATGATCCGTTGCCGTAAGGGTGATGGTATGGGAACCCACGGAAAGTGTTGAGCTTGACACGGATGTGCCTGTTCCCAGGCTGCCATCAAGGCTTGACACCCATGCAAGGCTTGTTCCGCTCAACGTGCCATCTTCGGTATCAGTCCCGGTGCCGCTGAACGATACTGTAGTACCCTGCTTATATTTGCTGCCGTTTGCCGGGCTGGTGATCGTGGCAACCGGCGATGTATTGGCAGCTATCGTTATATTAATGTTATCTGTGCTGGTTGCGCCATGACTGTCGGTTGCCGTCAACGTGATCTTATGTTTCCCCAATGAAAGCGTTGAAGTCAACACTGCTATTCCCGTTCCGATTCTGCCATTTATGCTCGATACCCACACAAGACTGTCTCCACTTAATGTGCCGTCTTCGCTGTCTGTTCCAGTCCCGCTAAATGTTACTTGATCTCCTTGAATATAGGTGCGGTTGTTGGCCGGGCTGGTGATATCTGCAACCGGTGGTGTGTTTTCGTTTATGGATATATTGATGGTATCACTGTGGCTTGCACCGTGACTGTCGGTTACAGTCAATGTGATGCTGTGTAATCCAATGGAAAGCGCTGATGTTGAAAGGGCCATATCTGTTCCCAGGTCACCATCACGATTGGATGTCCAGACAAGGCTGTCTTCAATCAATACGCCATCTTCCTCATCTGTTCCGGTCCCGTTCAATGTGACCATGGCCCCTTCAGTATATTCGCTGCCATCTGGCGGACTGGTGATCGCAGCTACTGGCGGCATGTTGGCTTCAATTATCACCTCGATACGGGCACTGTCGTTTGCGCCTCGACCATCGGTTACCGATAGTGTAATCTCATGTGTGCCAATGGAAAGTTCCGATGTTGCCAGGGAATTGCCTGTGCCTATCTCACCGTCACGGTTTGATGACCACACAAGCTTTGTTCCAGTCAATGTGCCGTCTTCTGCATCTGTCCCGCTGCCGCTGAATGAGACTGTTTCTTTTTCAATATAAATGCTATGGTTCTGTGGGCCTGTTATTTCAGCAACTGGCGGATTATTGGCTGGTGGCAAATCTGCTTCTACAACAATATGAATTCTGTCCATGTCACTTGCATCAACACTATCGGTCACTGTCAGCGTTATCGCGTGTGTGCCAGACGAAAGAACCGATGATGACATGACAACCCCTGTACCGAGCCAGCCGTCCAAGTTTGATGTCCATACCAGGCTGGCCCCGGTCAAAACGCCGTCTTCCCCATCAGTGCCTGTTCCGTTGAAGGATACAGGTGTTCCTGCAAGATATGTGCTGTAATCAGCCGGGCCGGATATATGTGCAACCGGCAGTGTATTTTCCTTTATGACGATCACAATGGTATCACTGTTATTTTCACCGTCACTATCCGTGACCCTGAATGTTACTAAATGCGTGCCAGTGGAAAGATCTGATGTTGAAAGGGACGCGCCCGTTCCTAACCTGCCGTTACGATTCGATGTCCATACCAATTGGGTGTCGTCAAAAGTATCATCTTCGATGTCCGTTCCTGTTCCGGCAAAAGCTATGGTTTCTCCTTCGATAAAGGTACTGTTATTCGGCGGGTCGGTTATTTCAGCCATTGGTGGCGTTTTTGAAGCAATTGTTATCTGAATGGTATCACTGCCGGTTACACCGTCACTATCTGTTGCCGTGAAGGTTATCTGATGCGTCCCAGGTGAAAGAGATGAACGTGAGACAGATTCACCTGTTCCTATCTTACCATTACTGCTCGATGTCCAAGCAAGACTGTCTCCGCCCAATGATCCATCTTCGTTGTCCAGGGCTGTTCCGCTGAAAGATATCATATCCCCCTGAGTATACATGCTGCCATCCGTCGGGCTGATGATCTCTACAACCGGGGGGGAACCGATGATGATCTTTATCGTGTCAGTGTTTGTAGCGCCATCACTGTCTGTCACGAGCAGTATGATAAAGTGTGCGCCCTCTGAAAGCATCGAACTTGAGACAGTTTCACCTGTTCCTATTTTCCCATCAAGGTTTGATGTCCATATCAGGCTGTCTCCGTTTAGGATTCCGTCTTCGCTGTCCGAGCCGTTCCCAGTGAACAATACAGTATCGCCCGGCGCGAAAATGCTGTTATTCATGGGACCGGTTATGGTTGCTGCCGGTGAACGATTGTCCACCAGTTCCATGATGATATCACTGCTATACGCGACATTCCCTTTTGTTATTGTTATTCCGGTATCTTCTCCCTGATATACGACTGTCTCCGATGCGTTGAGCGCCGTTATGACACACCGCCTGTTCGTTCCCACAGGGATGCCTGTTATCTGGCCGCTATGGAGGGAACAGGGCCATTCGCCACCTGACAGGAGCATGTTGTTTTCATCATACATAACGGCTTTTACAGTTATGATGCCTGAACCTTCACAGTCTATGGCTATTCCTGCGACGACCCTTTCTCCGGATTGCGAAACATCCTCAGGCCAGTTTACGGTGAATGAATAGGAACCTTCGTCAGGTTCATATCCATCGTTTACATTGGATATATCGTCAGAACCGCAGGATATGAAATTCAGCACCAAAAGAAATACAATAATCATCCGTCTAATTATCATAACGCCCCCTAAAAGCGTTTGTGTTTCGCGATTTATTTAGCAGCGATTTATATAGAAGTATATATTCAGATGTTAGTTCTTTTACATAAAATCCCAAAGAAACAAATATAGTTGGTCTGTACAATCCGAAGTCCTATATCACTTTCTTCGTTTTGTAAAACAAAAATATAGATAGGGATATGTCCAGGCAAATGGATTTTTTTATTGTCAAAGCAGATAAAATGGTTCAAAAGGTATGGTTTGGTGATTTAGAACATAAAACGACTCATCCAGGGCTTTTACTTAAGGATGGGTGAAAACGTTCAGGAGAATGATTAGGTTATGATACATGACAGTATTGAAAAAGCAAAAGGCGACAAAAAATCATGTGGCACATCGCATGGTCAGGATACACAACAACGGCTGGTACAGGAATCACTCGCAAAAATCAAGCACAAGATTCTTGTGATGAGCGGTAAAGGCGGTGTTGGGAAAAGCAGCATTGCTGCCAATATTTCCGTTCTTCTGGCCCAGAAAGGATATCAGGTCGGGCTGATGGACGTGGATGTTCATGGGCCGAGCATTGCACAGATCATGGGGTTGAAAGGGTTGCTGGATATCACGCAGGACAAGCGCCTGATTCCTATTTCTTTTATGGAAAACCTGAAGGTTGTCTCCATGCAGTCTCTCATGCAGGAAAAAAACCAGGCCGTAATCTGGCGAGGACCGGTCAAGGCCGGATTGATTCATCAGTTTATCGGAAATGTCAAATGGGGCAATCTTGATTTTCTGGTTATTGATTCCCCGCCAGGAACCGGTGATGAGCCGCTGACTGTGGTTCAGGCAATCAAGGATGCCAGAGCCATCATTGTGACGACGCCACAGGAAGTGGCTTTGGCAGATGTCAGAAAATCGATCAATTTCTGCAAAACAGTCCATATCGATCCGCTTGGACTGGTTGAAAACATGGGTCCGTTTACCTGTCCGGGATGCCACACAAAAATCAGCCTGTTTAAAAGCGGTGGCGGAATAAGAACCGCCGAAGAAATGGATATTCCTTTCCTGGGCACCCTTCCCTTTGAACCGCATGTGGTTGAAGCCTGTGATGATGGGAAACCCATTGCCGGTGAAACAGAAAAAAGTGAATTTACAAAGGCACTGGATCAGATCGTGGACAATATTATCAAGGTGATTTAGACCGTTTAATCCTATAGTGATCCGTCAAAAACGATGACACCTCCGGGACATCAGGTTTCCGGAGGTGTTTTATTTTATGGCGGCAAAACCGGAATTGGTGTATGTCCAATCTGGCAGTTAACAAAAGAATTGGAAAAGTCTAATCCGTTTTTCAGGTAATGGTATTGAAGTTTAAACGAAAAGTCATCGCGCTTGAATCAAGGCTTAACGCATGCCGGAATGTAATCACACTGGGTGTGAAGCCCAATTTCTCCGATTATGGCAAAGAAACAATTGCCATGATTCAGGATTCAGAGCAAATTTACTATCCGTCTTCTTTTTATGCGGGCTTGTTTGAAACAGGAAAAAAATTGATTTTCCCCAGTTACCAGACATATGTTTATGCCCAGGACAAAATAAAACAGACCGCACTTTTTCAAACCAGTGGCCTGCCCCATCCCCGGACCCGATTTTTTTATGGGTGTCGTCAGAAAAAAAGCATCAAAGCGCATTTTCAATTTCCGTTTATCGCCAAAATACCCAGAGGTTCCGCGCGGGGAAAAGGTGTGTTTCTGATCAAAAATGACAATGAACTCGACACCTATAATGCCCTTACCCATGTATCGTATATTCAGGATTATCTGAAAGCCGATCAGGACATCCGTGTGATCTGCATTGGGGGTGAAGTCATTACAGCCTACTATCGTGTTGCCGCCTCAAATGATTTCAGAAGCAACATATCCTGCGGTGGCGCGATAACAGATGAGCCGGTTCCCGGTGAAGCCATAGAACTGGCCCGTTTTGCAGCCCGAAAATTCAGATGGAACGACTGTGGTATCGATATCATCCCGTTTGAAAAAAAATATTATATTATTGAAGCAAATATGAAATATGGTAAACAGGGTCTGAAAAAGAAAGGAATTGATTATTTCAGACTCATGGAGCAACTGATCGAAAATGGAAAGATCTGATCAATTACTGACAGATATTCGAAAACAGCTGGATGATAGTGAAGACACCCGGTTATCTCCCTTTGCCACCCCAAGCCGCAAAGGCGTCAGACGAAAAACAGAAACCATGATAGAGACCGGTTACCGGCAGACTTTCAGTGTGGATGCGGACAGAATATTAAATTCTCTGGCATACACCCGTTATATAGACAAAACCCAGGTGTTTTCTCTTGTTAAAAATGACCATATTACTCACAGGGTGCTGCATGTACAGCTTGTTTCCAAAATAGCACGCACCATCGGCCGTTTTTTAAAACTGAATGAAGACCTGATTGAGGCCATTTCACTGGGACATGACATTGGCCACGCACCGTTTGGTCATGACGGAGAACGTTTTTTGTCTGACCTGTGCATGACTTATCTGAATGAACAGTTCCACCATAACGCCCAGAGTGTGCATTTCCTGGAGCATGTTGAAAAAAAAGGGACTGGCTGGAATCTGTCGCTCCAGACTTTGGATGGCATTCTCTGCCACAACGGAGAAATCCACGATCAGTATCTCAAGCCGGTTACCGGAAAAACATTCCAGAGCATGACCACTGATATCAAAAACCTGAAACAGGGAAAAATCAAATATCTGACCCCCATGACCCTTGAAGGCTGTGTCGTGCGCATGGCAGATACCATTGCCTATGTGGGCAGGGATATTGAAGATGCCATCCGTCTTGATCTGATAAAAAGAAAGGAACTTCCGGATTCATGTAAAACAACGCTTGGGGATACCAATGGCACCATTGTATATCATCTGGTCACGGATCTTTTGAAAACCAGCCACGGGGAAAACCATATCGGTTTTTCAGACAAGACTTCTGCTGCATTCAAAACCATCCGGGATTTTAATATGGAACGGATATATATGAACACACAGCTTAAAAAATTCAACAGCACGATAAGGGATCTGTTTAAGGTCATGTTTGAAACCTATTTGAATGATATCGAGTCAGAAAACCGGTCCTCTGACATTTTTGTTCATTTCCTGAAAGACATGTCTGCCACCTATATGAACACCCATCAACATGAAGAAATCGTACGGGACTTTATATCAGGCATGACAGACAAATATTTCTTGCGGTTATGCCCGAGGAACGTATTGACCGAGAGTATGATTGCCTGACAAATGATGTATCAGGAAAGGATATACAGGCACCATGTCTGCTCGCCGTCTCTCTCTTCCTTCAGAGTCGCTGTAAAAGAAACCGACCTCCACATCCAGGCCGGGAGGATACTCGAAAAAGAAACAACGGCCAGCATCATCACCCACAGAAACGAAATTGAAACCTGTATTGAGCGCTATCCGGACATTTTAACGTCCCTTTCACCTATCCGGATCAAAGCGCCTTTGCCCCGCATCATCAGGGAGATGTTCTCGGCCGGCGAAAAAGCAAATGTCGGTCCCATGGCAGCTGTTGCCGGTGCTGTGGCAGAACATGTATGCCGTGACCTGCTCTCCTTTTCCGATCAGGTCATTGTTGAAAATGGCGGTGATATCTTTCTTAAGGTCGATCATCCGGTCACCATAGGTATTTTTGCAGGCGCATCCCCCTTAAGCATGAAAATAGGATTAAAAATAAATCATCCGGGCGAGCCCTTTTCAATTTGCACCTCTTCAGGAACCATCGGGCATTCATTGAGTTTCGGAAAATCGGACGCGGTTTGCATCGTCGCTTCAAGCGGCGCACTTGCTGATGCTGCCGCCACCTCCGTTGGAAACAGGGTTTCTTCGGAAAAAGATATCAGACACGCCCTTTCTTTCGGTCAGACTATCGAGGGGGTGAAAGGGATCTGCATCATAAAAAACTGTGCCACAGGCTTTTGGGGTGATCTTGAGGTGGCCCGACTATAGGAAAAAAAGGTTGAATTTTATTATGGAAAAGAGTAGGAAAAACAGGGTCCGGCATTAAAGATACGACTATTTTGCCCATAGTTATTTCATCCTCGCATTATCGGCGCAAGCAACCTTTTCGTTGATTTTGAAGAACATGGAAAAAGATTATGGCATTTAAAAATACCCTGATGTATCATCAGAAACTGTTTTCGGATTCCAATTAACCTGTTGACGGAGAAACGATATGAAAAAAATTAAAATAGGTATCTTCCTGATCTTCGTGATCTTTTTCGCACTTGTCATCTATCAGAATCTTCCCTATCTGGTAACCAAACATGCACTGATCCTCGATTTACATTTCGTAAATTATTTCAATTTAAGTTTCATGGATTTTTTCAACCACTATGCATTCCCTGAAATTGAAAACGGCCTTTATTTTTTGGGTTGTTTTTTAGCCGGGTTGATCCTTGCCTATATTTCCCTGCTGAAAATGTTATTCAGATCCCGAAGTACTGTTAAAACACTCAATAAGTCCATCAACGAAAAACAAACAGAAATCGATAACCTGAACGACAGTTTAAAAAAGGCGGAAATGGCCTCAAATAAGGCTATTCCTGAAGAAACGTCCGGAGAGAAAACCGAAGCCTGATTTTTATTTTGTCATTGATATAAAAACATATGTTTCCCGATGACGCAACCTAAGCAAACGCCCATGATGGCACAATACATGGCGATCAAGGAAAATTATCCTGACGCCATTTTGTTTTATCGCATGGGAGATTTCTATGAAATGTTCCTGGACGACGCCAACGTCGCCTCAAGATTACTGGAAATCACCCTGACGTCGAGAAACAAAAATAACGATGACGCCATTCCCATGTGCGGTGTGCCCGTGCGTGCCGCAGACGGTTATATCGCAAAACTGGTCGCCAGAGGAAAAAAAGTGGCTGTGTGTGAACAGGTTGAAGATCCGGCCACAGCCAAAGGACTTGTCAAACGGGAAGTGGTTCGGGTGGTGACACCTGGCATGATTCTGGATGAAGCGCTTCTTGATGAAAAATCCAATAACTTCATCCTTGCCCTGATTCTTCTGCATGACCGGGCAGGACTTGCCTTTCTGGATATTTCCACCGGCACTTTCAGACTGACTGAGTCGGAGGACATCTATGCCATTCTTGATGAAGCCACACGAATCGACCCCAGTGAGATCATTCTGCCTGAAGATGCGGAAAGTGACAGTTATTACATAAAGCTTCTTAAAAAATTCAAAGAAAAATCTGTAAGCTATATTGCAAAAAAAGAATTCGATTTTAAACGGGCAAAAGAAACGCTTTTGTCTCAGTTAAATACCCGGTCACTTGAAGGGTACGGCTGTGAATATCAAACTGCAGGGGTTGCCGCTGCCGGAGCCCTTCTGTCTTATGTTCAGGACGCCCAGCTTCAGTCCATCAGTCATCTGGTGTCTCTTGAAACCTATTACCTGGGGAATTACCTCATTTTAGATGACTTGAGCTTGAGGAATCTCGAACTGATCAAAAATATCCAGACCGGTCAGAAAAAAGGCACGCTTTTTGGCGTACTGGATCAAACCGTGACATCCATGGGCGGCAGGCTTCTTAAATCCTGGGTCAGATACCCTCTGTGCAACCGGGAGCTTATCCTCAAACGGCAGCATGCGATCAAAGAGGCGTTTGACAAACCCTTGGTCAGGCAGGACATCCGTACCTGTTTAAAATCTGTTTACGACCTTGAACGGTTGGGCAGTAAAATTTCAATGGGACGGTGCAATGCTAGGGATCTTGTGGCCTTTAAGCATTCACTCCTTGCGTTACCGGATATCTGGTCTTTTTTGGGTGAACTGTCTTCCGATCTTTTTGTGCCGGATTTTACCATAAACGAATTATCCGAGCTCGCCATATTGATAGACCGGGCCATCAGGGAAGACGCCCCGATGACCATCAATGAAGGCGGTATTATCAAACAGGGTTTCAATAGCGAACTGGATGAGCTCATCCTGATCAGCAGGGACGGGAAAAGCTATATCGCAGAACTGGGGGCCAGGGAAAAAGAAAAATCAGGGATAAATTCCCTCAGGGTAAAATACAACAAGGTTTTCGGATACTTTCTTGAAGTCCCCAAATCGCAGGGATCGAATGTTCCGGACAGTTATATCAGAAAACAGACCCTTGTGAATACCGAGCGGTTCATTACAGATGAGCTGAAAAAACTGGAATTCAAGGTCTTGAATGCCCAGGAGCAGAGAGGGAAACTGGAATACGACATTTTTAACGGCATCCGCCAAACCATTTGTGAAAAAAACAGCCTCATCCTTCAATGCGCCAATTTTATCGCCCAGATAGATTGTCTGTCCACCCTTGCTGAAATTTCAAGCCTGTTTGACTACTGCCAACCTGAAATCAACGAAGACGGCAGAATCCGGATTGAAGACGGCAGGCATCCTGTGGTGGAAAAACTGATTACAGGTGAACGATTTGTTCCCAATTCCATTGATATGGACAATGAAAACCATCAGGTGCTGGTCATTACCGGTCCCAACATGGCAGGGAAATCAACGGTTCTCCGTCAGGTTGCCATTATTACAATCCTGGCGCACATGGGTTCATTCGTGCCTGCAGCGAGTGCATCCATATCTCTTGTGGACAGGATTTTTACGCGTGTGGGCGCACTGGACAACCTGTCTTCCGGCCAAAGCACATTTATGGTTGAAATGGAAGAAACCGCAAACATCATGAACCATGCAACCGACAAGAGCCTTGTCATTATGGATGAAATCGGTCGCGGTACAAGCACGTTTGACGGTTTATCCATTGCCTGGGCTGTAGCTGAATTTCTGCACGACCTGAACGGCAAAGGGGTTAAAACCCTGTTTGCGACCCATTATCATGAACTCACAGAACTCTCCGAGACCAAACCCAGGGTCAAAAACCACAATATTGCCGTAAAAGAATGGAATGACACCATTATTTTCTTACGAAAACTGGTGGATGGTGGTACAAATAGAAGCTACGGCATTCAAGTGGCACGACTTGCGGGAATCCCTCACTCCATTATTGCAAGGTCAAAAAAAATTCTCGCAAAGATTGAAAATGATCATAACCGGATTTCCTTTAAGCCGGAAATCAAAAAAAAGTCTTCGTCCGGCATCAAAGAGGAAGACCATCAACCTTTTGTGCAGATGAGTCTTTTCCGGAAACCGGAAGAAATAATTATAGACAAACTTCATAAACTTGATATTTCAATGACAACGCCTTTGGAGGCACTGAATATTTTAAGCAAACTGAAAGACAAATTAAAAAAGATCGACAACGCCAATTCATGATTCAAAACAATACAGCCATCTGCCCTGCCAGGCGAACCTTAAACCGGAACATATTCAACATCATGACAAGGTTGGTTTTAGTCTCAACTCTTTTTTTGATGCCTCTTTTATACATACCTTCATCTCATGCCGGAACATCTTCCGAAGAAAAATATTTTGCGGCTGAAAAACATCTTGCCCGGCTGATGAACAGCAAAGCCAAACAAAAATACAGGGAAAACTGGCTAAAGTGCATCGAAAAATTTCACGATGTCTATAAAAGCGATCCAAATGGACCTTGGGCGCCAGCCGGCCTTTACAAAGCAGGGACCCTGTATCTTGACCTGTACAGCATATCGTGGCTGAAGAGCGATGAAGAAAAATCCATTGATCTGCTTGAAAAAATAGTCAAAGATTATCCCAAAAGCAGATACCATCTTGAGGCTGCAAAAAAATTAAACGGAAGAACACGCACTGAAACCGTCGCGTCATCTGGCTCAAAAAAGCCCAAAACCATCAAACCCAAGATAATCAAAATTCCCCTTGCTCCGCTACCGTCACAATCAGCAGCACCGGATGATATTGAGGCGATCATTTCGGATCAGAACGCAAACGATGCAGAGAATGACATGGGTGATTCGGTTGATAATGTTCCATCGGCCGCGGGCAAACAATCTGTGGTGACGGCGTTGAGATACTGGTCCAATCCCAGCTATACCCGCGTTGTGGTTGATACCGATGGAGAGCCCAACTATTCCCATCATATGCTTAGGAAGGACCCGTCCATCAATAAACCCCAGCGATTATTCATCGATTTTGCAAACAGCCGGATCGATCCATCGCTGAACCGTCAGATACCGATTAATGACAACCTGTTGAAAAATGTAAGGGCTGGTCAGTATACACCTGAATCCGCAAGAGTCGTCATTGATATCAAATCATATGACAACTATAAAGTCTTTACATTAAGAAACCCATTCAGAATCGTCATTGATGTATGGGGTAAAAAATCCATAAATGGCAAAAGAAACAATGCCACACCACCGCCTGTGGGAAATCAACCCCCGCCGCCCCATCTGCCTGCAGGCTCCCTTGCCCAGCAGCTTGCATTGGGAGTAAAAACCATTGTCATTGATCCGGGGCATGGCGGAAAGGACTATGGCGCAAGAGGTTACCTCAAAGGGGTTCATGAAAAACATATCACACTTGCGCTGGGACTCAAACTGGCAAAAAAAATCAGGGAAACCTTGAACTGCGAGGTCATCATGACCCGGACCGATGACCGGTATATTACCCTTGAAGAACGGACAGCCATTGCCAATACCCAAAATGCGGATCTTTTTATTTCCATACACACAAACGCTCACAGAAATGCTAACGCTTATGGTATCGAAACCTATTTCCTGAATCTCGCCACAGACGAAGCTGCCATATCCGTAGCCGCAAGGGAAAATGCCACATCCACAAAAAATATCAGCGACCTCCAGTCGATTCTCGATTCATTGATGCAGAACTCCAAAATTAATGAATCAAGCAGACTGGCCGGGTTTGTTCAGCAGACCATGACATCGAAAATGAAACAAGATTACAGCAAGATCAACAACAAAGGGGTCAAACAGGCGCCGTTTTACGTATTGCTGGGCGCCCAGATGCCTGCTATTCTTATTGAGACATCATTTATAAGCAATCCCAGAGAATGCAAACGATTGACAGATGTCAAATATCAGGAGTCATTATGTGACGCTATCATCAACGGCATTAAACAATATATCAAAACAACCAATCCGACAGCATTGTACAATCCGGATACACTAAAATCGAGAAGCTGACAGATTGCAACCGCCATATGGCGGCATTTTTTTTTCAATCTTCAAGATAAGAATTTAAATTTTCTGCTATTTTCTTTACGCATATTGCATGTCAAAATTGACACATTTGAAAAGTTGTGATTATGTAGCTTGAACAACGATCAATTTGCTTTAATGGTATTTCATAATCCTGATTATTTTTTATCATGTTTTTACTGGCGGGGACGGTTCCTGACAACGTTTTAGCCGAAAGGAGCAGTGATTCATGGAAGTGATTGTCGGTAATTTGCAATTGTATCATATCCAAACCGGCTTTTCCGAAATTTACAAACAGATCCATGACGCAAACATATCCGTGCTGGGGGAAGTCTCCAAACTTTACCCGGACACCCATATCATCTTTTATGAAGTCTATGGTGACCTTGCGCTTCTTCATGAAACCGACAATCTGTTATCCACATTCTTTAAAAGTTTTGAAATCGTTGAAGGAAAAAGCCCGGTTAACTCGTCACCCATTAACAACAAACCCAAAATTCGTGCTGACAAAAAGGAAGTTCCGCTTTCGGTCTCGTCTCTCAGTCTCGTTTCTGTGGATGATCCGGATGGTATTCCAGATACTTCCGGCGAAACCATATTAAAGATCAACTATCCTGTTACCCGTGATGTCTTTCATCAGCTGAATGAAAAATTTACTGTAATCGCAGATGTGGTCGATTGTGATCCCGAAAATCTTCTCGAAAAACAATTATACGACAGAATCAACAAACTGGATACGCTTTCCAAAATCTTACTGATCAAAGTTTTGAGAGGTGACGCGATATGTGGATAAAACAAATTGCCATTCATGGCTTTGGAAAACTAAAAATTCATGAACTCAATCTGAAAAATGATCTCAATATCATTCATGGGCCAAACGAAGCAGGCAAAACCTCTCTTGCGTGCTTTATCATGAATGCACTTTCAGAACCTGGGGAAGAACTCACCCGTTATGAACCCTGGGAATATTCCGAATTTGGCGGTAAGATCATTTATGATACAGAAGCGCTTGAAATTGATTTTTTCAACAGAAACTACACCCCTCCCTTTAAACGAAAACTTCTGGAATCCATTGGCTACCTTTTTGAAAATGAAAAATTTGATATCAATGACGGTGTTGATGGGACGGTCGTGGCAACCCTCAAACGAAAAATGGAAGAAACAGACACCGGACGGGTATTATCCCTGACTATTGACAGGATTGACAATCTGATCTCGGAAATCCCTGCCCAGATATCTGTAACATCCGAAGAGTTATCCGCCCTTGAAAAAGAAATCGATAAAAACAAGACAAAAATTTCTGACTATAACCGAATCTTCAAACGGAAAAAAGAACTGAACGAAAAAATTCATAAAAAAGAAGCAGAGCTTTCCGAACATGAGAAGATCTATGAAAAGGAAACTGCAGGTTACATTTATGATATCAAGCAGAAAATATCCGACATGGATAACGAACTGGTTGGGTATCAATCCAAATATGAAGATTTGAAATGGGTTGAAACAAAGTCCAAAGAAGGGCTTTCACGCGTCATTCACCTTGACAATAAGGTCAAGGAACTGAAAGGGCTGTCGGAGAATACCTCAACTATTTCAAAAGACCTGAAGGGAAAAAAAGGAAAACTCAACACCCGCCTGAATGAAACATTTTCGATATTGAAAATAAACTCTGCCGAAGAACTTGAAAAGGTCTACCTGAAAATTAAAAATATTGCCTTTCTTAAAAAAATGCTGAACCAGAAAGGAAAAATCAGGGAAGAATACACGGAACCGGTACCCAGCAACCCCTTGTGGGAATTCTATTCCAAAAATCCCAACGTTCTTGAAGATGTTGATTCGGCAGACAAGAATACGCAAAAAATAAAGGAAAAACTGGGCAAGGAAATTGAAACGGTCCAGTCAAAATTAAACAGCATCAATCCAAGGTTTGTGACATCAAAAATATTTGCCTTTATCTTTCTTCTCGTAACTGCGGCAACCCTGGTTGCCAGAATTGTATATTCGATCCCCAATAACGCACTTTACATGGTCGCAGGCATCTCTTTTCTCTGTGCCATATTTTCTGTTATTTTGTGGATCACTTCCGGCAAGGAAAGAAACAAGGCTATCCAGATGATGCTGGACATGGAGGAATACAGCGCCAAAAATGCCTGGTACAATACACCCGAAATATGGCAGACACTTAATAAATATGGTATCAGCACAACAACAGAACTCAGAAAATCATATATCGAATATGTCAATCAGGCATCCAAGGCAAAAGACAAGTCTTCTGACCTGTCACACATCCGCCAGATAGAAGAAGAACTTGAAAACACCTTGAAAGAGTTCCATATTAACAACGATTATCAAATTTCAATCGACTCTTCGATTGAATTTATCGAGAAATCCTACAGTGAAGCGCAGGAGCTTCTGGCCAGCATGATTTCCATGGATGAACAGTTGAAAAACCATGAAGCCAATATGTTCAACTATGATAACGAAATCAAAAAAGTGCAGATAGAGCTCTCTGAAACACTTATTAAACTCGGTATGAACATGGCCGAAGTCAACAGCTTTGAAGAGACATTAAGCTTGTATCAGGATACCAAACTCAAGTGTTCGGAACTCTCAAATGAAATAAACCATCTCAAGAATAAAATTGAGCTGAAATATATTCCTGAAAAATTGAATATATTCAACCGCAACGTCAAAAATGCAAAACGGGATCTTATGGATCTTTCCGAGGATCTGTCTTCTGTTTCAGAAAAGCTTGACCAAATCAAAATCGATTCAGCGCATATTATATTGCTTCATGAAAAAAGAGATGCCCAGTTAAGAAAACTTGAAACACTTAAGGCAACCCCCAAACGGCTGTCCACGATCAAGGATCTCTCCAAAAAACAGCTGAACAGCTACATCGGAAATTACGGCAAGCAGTTCAAAGATGAGTTTACGAAGACATTCAATAAAATTGTTGACCGGAAAGTACCGGTTTCCATAGAGGACAACCTGACCATCCGGCTACCCATCAATGGCAGGCTGGAAAATCCGGAAACCAACCTGAGCAAATCAACCTATGACCAGATGCTTTTTTCCTATAAATTGTCTTTATACAAAACCCTGGCCGATATCAACATCCCGTTGATCATTGATAATGCGTTTATGAATTATGACGATGCTCGGCTGAAAAATACCATGGAAATCATTGCCCAGGAATCCAAAACCAGGCAGATTATCATACTTTCAAGCGATAAGCGGCTGAAGGACGCCTATTCGGACCATCTGATCCATTTTGAAAAGATTTTGAACTGACAGGTAATGGTTGATCCGTTTTCACGCTTGGATCATATTTTCAAGCGTTTCTACAAATTGATCTTCGGTCATGTTTTTAATTTGGCCAATGGCATTTTCCACACAGGGAATTTCGATATGATCCGCCTGCCCCCAGGCTTTTGCGGTTTCCAAATCTTTCAGCCCAGTGGTGAAAAGAGCGCTTTTTGCGCTATAGGTCGTATCTCTTAGTACCATATCAAACATCTTTTTTGTAAGGGGCCATTGTTCGGTAAAGAATGTTTTTCCGGAACTGGCGTTGATTACCCGGGCCATTTCATCGGGTTTGAGACCTTTTTTCTGTCCCAGACTTAACGCCTCGATCACATTCACACCGACAGATATGCCGATGACGTTATTGACGAGTTTCATGGCAGCACCTCGTCCAAGATCGCCCATATAAAAAATCTTTTCCTTATCCCCCATGGATAACAGCACGGGTTTTATCCGGTTAAACAAGGCCTTCTCCCCTCCTGCCATAAGAGAGAGCTTTCCTGCTTCTGCAAGAAGTGGCGCACCGCTTACCGGTGCATCAAGAATACCAGTCTCCGTTCTTCCCAAATCATCCAGTGTCTTCCGAAGCGCTATGATTCGATCCGGAGATACGGTACTCATGATGACCAATGGCGTTTTCGAATGTTCAGGGAGGATGTTCATTAACGTCATCACCACATCTTCAACCTGTTCCATGGTATTTACCATGATGATCACGACATCCACATCGTGAAATAGTTCCAGGGAATCACAGGCGATTGCCCCATACTCCGAAATTTTGTCAAGCGCTTCGCTATTCCTGTCATGGGCCTTGACGGTAAATCCATTTCGGACAAGTGATCTGGCCATTGGTGCACCGATCAATCCCACACCCACAAAACCGATTGTACGCAAATGCGAAGGAACCGGTTTTTCGGCAGATTTCAACTGTTGTGCCAGATTCTGAAACCAGATGGCTAAAGACAGATCCCCTTCTATCACGATTTTGCTGCTTAAAATACCCTGGGTAAAGGCATCCTTGTCTTTTGATAGAAGCACGGAAACCGCATAATTCGAATCATTGAAAATAATGGATAAAGAAGCGTTTTCGTTAACCACAGGTCTGGATGATATCCGGCCGTTCCGGAACTCAAAGTGCCTTGCTGTTTTTTTGTCTTTGGTCAGAAGTTGAAAAACAATATTTTTTTCACCGACCATCTTCCGGAACGAGTTGTTTTTTTTGTTTGCCCGAATGAACAGTTTTGACAAGATATAAAGTAACAGCTGAAAATGCATATGATCCTCTCTTTTTTTGTTTTTAAAATCAACCTTGTGTGACGCGGATCTCTCCGGTTTGACCGTCAACATCAACCCTGTCTCCAGTCTTTATCTTTTCATAAATATCTTCCGGTCCATATTCAATCACAGGAAAACTTTTGTTAAACCACACGTCACTTAAAACAATACCTGAAACAAGGAGAGAATCCGCCTCCTGCACAATGATGGCAGAAGGTGCCCCACCGGTTGTGATAATCTGCAGGAGAAGCAATCCTGTGCCTGTGGAACCGATACAGGCGGGGAAAACAAGCACACGGTTCTTAATCCGTTTGTAAAAAAGCTCATGATGGCGGTCCATGATCACCGAGTTCATGTATGGCAGAAAGCTCGGGATTTTGGTAAAGGCTGCCGTAAAATTAATCGGCATTTTTGTAACCAGTGCCGTACCACTGCCTAAACCTTTGATAATCGGTTTGCCTGTAAACATTTTCATGATTTCACCCCGCATGCCCTGAGGCAGTCCTCTTTTGTTCCGTAATCGGTTCCAGCCAGATAGTAAAAGCATTTTGCTGATGATGTGAGCATATGCCGGTTTCCCCGGCGAACGGTGAATGCCGCAACCGGACAGTGATCATAGAGTTTTACGCCTGCGGCTGTCACTTTTTGCCCTCTGTCACTTTTTTCAAATTCGGTTTTAGCCGCCGGTGTCATGCAGAAACACGTTGGGCGTTTTACGCTTGCGCCATTGAAATATCCGGCAAGATCATTAGCTTCTTCAAGTGTCATATGGGGGCAGCCGAAAACAACCGAAGTGGTCTTTGAAAGATCTTTTGTCCGTAAATCATCAATGTCTTTTTGCGTGATGGTCAAAATTTTTTCAGGTTCTCTGTCAAAAATTGATTTCATGTCAGGTGCTTCCGGGGTAAGTCCTTCCACATGAAAAAGCGCAACCGCGCCAGATGCCGCCATGGCGCCTCCCATATTTTTCAACGCCACACGTGTGAACGGGTAGTGTTCTATCACAGGCACCTTATCCACTACTCTCTGGCCAATGATAAACCCCAAGGCACTTGCATCCATTTTATCGATTTTAAGCTTAACGAGAATTTGTCCCCTTCGATTTTCATCAAGCATATACCCGAATTCAGGTACATAACCGGTCACGGCTGAACAGATATCGATCATCACCGAGTTTCTGTTCGTTTTGGCGCCCAGGACCGAATTTGCATATTGCACGGCACTTGATTCTGCCCAGGCAACGGGTTCTCCTTTAGACGGGACATTGACCCCATCGTAGCATGCACATGAATAATTGGGTATGATGCCCATTTTTTTAAAACTGTTTTCCAGGAATTGCTGCTTGTTCATCACGACCTGATTAACCATGTGAAGACGATTTCCCGGTCGTGGATTAACGGTCGTCGGCACCTTGACTTTCAGCCCGTCCGTTACGATTCGATTGATAATATTGTAGTAGGATTTGACAGCAAAAATTCCAAAAGAGCCCGCCACATGGGCGCTCGTGATTTCGACCAGACGTTTAGCCTGGAAGGCATCACCATAATTGACAAGCGTTTTCATGGCCAATGACATGACTTCACCGGATTTGCCGTTAAGCATGTTTTCCTGTTTTTCATTTAATTTCATTGTCTGGCATGTCTCCTTCTTTAATACTTCCCGCCTGAATTAGCGGGGCTCAAGTCCCTTAAGGGTGAAATCGGTCAGAAAATTTAAAATCCCGTCGATATCATATCCGGGCTCAAGATTCATGAATAAGGCCATAATTTCAATAAGACCGATAAATGAATAGGCCACCAGTTTTGTATCCACCGGTCTGATCAATCCCTGATCGATCGCTTTTTGAATATCCGCGGCCGCAGATTCACTCAACGACCGGTAGAGCCCGGAAACCTTTGTTTTTGCCCATTGATCCTCTCCGCCCATTTCCGCACGAACGAGAAAAATGATCTCTTTATATTTCTCAAAATGATCGTAAATGGCGCGTCCTCGACGGGTCAACCGCGTCAGGATATCGGTCTCGCCCTGAAGGAGTTTTTCTCTCTCTTTGCTGATATACTGAATCAGGCTATCGACGACATCATTGTAGAGTTCGCGTTTATCTTTGAAATAAAAATAGAACGTTCCTGTTGAAATGTTTGCTTCGTCGGTAACATCATTCACTGTGGTGCGGTAGTACCCTTTTTCTGAAAAGACACGGATGGCGGCACTGAGTATGTCTTCTTTTTTCTTTTTTTGCGTTTCAGTAAAAATATCTTCATTCTCTTCAAATCCGTCTGATTCGCAGCGTTTCAACGCTGACACCCTCTGTTTCAACTGTGCCAGTGAAAGGTTCTCGGACTTTTGGAATTTCCGGATTGCCGACAGCAAATGGATATGGCGATCATCATAATAGGCCATGGTTCTTCCGGTTTTGACCGGTGGAGGCAGCAGTCCCCCATCAACATAGAAACGGATTGTTGTTTTGGGAACGCCGGTGGCTTTGACAAGCTCGCCGATTTTCATGAATTTTTTAGCGTTCATGCCTGTTACTCCTTGGGTCAACTGAAAATTGCCAGGATAGATACTCAGTATTAAAATGAATATTCTAACGCTGTGCATTACATCCATTGGGTTGTTATGTCAAGAAAAAGAATAACCGCTGGCTTTTGGCCAATGAAGAAATATCGGAAGATAGTCAAAAAATTCGAACATATGGGAGAGACATGTCCGAGCTGTCTGCTCAATTGAAGAAAATGGTTTCAAAATTCAACGTATGATCTCACCCTGTCTGGACATACGAAGGACCATCCCGGATCAAACAGATGATCCGGGATGGTTATCAGAAAAACGTTAAACGTTTAAGGTTTAGATGTCATAGTACAAGAAAAATTCGTGCGGATGCGGTCTCAGTTTCACGGGATTCACTTCATTTTTTGTCTTGTAGCTGACCCAGGTTTCAATAACATCCTTGGTAAACACATCGCCTTTTAAAAGGAATTCATGGTCTTCTTTTAACGCTGTAAGAGATTCTTCAAGAGAGCCGGGGGCGGAAGGGATTTCAGCCAGTTCTTCCGGTGGCAGATCATAAATGTTCTTATCCAGCGGATCGCCCGGATCCATTTTATTCTGGATACCGTCAAGAACGGCCATAAGTATGGCTGAAAATGCAATATAACCATTGCATGACGGATCAGGTGTCCTGAATTCGATCCGTTTTGCTTTAGGTGATGATGAATACATGGGGATGCGAATGGAGGCACTCCGGTTGCGGCTTGAATAAGCCAGATTCACAGGTGCTTCAAAGCCTGGAACAAGTCTTTTGTAAGAATTGGTAGTTGGATTGGTAAAGGCGCAGAGCGCTCTGCAGTGTTTTAAAATACCACCGATGGCATATAACGCGTCCTGGGAAACACCTGCGTATTTGTCACCGGCAAAAAGGGGCTGGTTCTCTTTCCAGATGCTGATATGGGTATGCATGCCAGACCCATTATCCCCAAAAATCGGTTTGGGCATGAAAGTGACGGTATGTCCATGACGATAAGCGACGTTTTTGAGTATATATTTGAACCAGACAAGCTGATCTCCCATCTGGAGAAGAGGTTTGAACCGCATGTCAATTTCCGCCTGACCTGCAGTGGCCACTTCGTGGTGCTGGCATTCAACATCAATCCCTATTTGTTGGAGAGTGAGAAGCATTTCTGTTCGCAAATCCTGAAATTTATCTGTTGGCGGAACCGGAAAATACCCTTCTTTAAGTCTGGGTTTATAACCCAGGTTTGGTGATTCTTCCCTGGCGGTATTCCAGGTTCCCTCAACAGAATCTACTTCATAAAAAGATACATTTTTCTGAGAATCGTATCGAACATCGTCAAAAATAAAAAATTCTGCCTCAGGGCCGATAAAGGCCGTATCACCGATACCGGTTGTTTTCAGGTAGTTTTCCGCTTTTTTAGCGATATTTCGGGGATCTCGGGTATATGGCGCACGGGTAATAGGATCGGCAATATTTCCGATTAATACCAGAGTCGGCTCCTTGTAAAAAGGGTCCATCGCAGCCGTACCAGGATCAGGAATGACAAGCATATCGCTTGCGTCTATGGGCTGCCAGCCTCTGATACTTGATCCGTCAAACCCATACCCGTCTTCAAAGCTTGATTCATCAAGCTCACTCATCGGTACCGTAAAATGCTGCCAAATTCCCGGAAAGTCCATAAAACGGATGTCCATTGCTTTTGCGCCATTCTTTTTTGCGAATTCGATAACTTCCTTTGGTGTCATTTTAATTCTCCTTTGTTGTTTTCATTCCTTCAAGGAACTGATGATTCTTCATCCTTTCAATAAACGTGTGATTCATCTGACTTCGAAATCTTATATGATTCGAAGCCCACCCTTTTTTTTATTTTACAAAATCCGAATGGACCAACCCATAGCCATGCTCTCCATGAAGAGACTGGTCCAATCCTTCTATTTCTTTCTGCTCATTGATTCTGAAACCAACCGATTTTTCAACAATATAATAAATCAGACATGTACCCAATACGGCAAGCAAGATGGTCGCCCCCATACCTTTCAATTGAATCATAAGCTGGTCAAATGAATTCCACGAGCCTCCGTTTGCAGAAGCAGCAGCTGTCATCCAGCTTTTCCGGATAAAAAAACTCAAGAGAAGAACGCCCAGACCGGAACCTACTCCGTGAATGCCAAAACAATCAAGGCTATCGTCATAGCCCAATTTCCCTTTGGCATGGAGAGCCATGTAGCATACAATTGAAGATGCTGTCCCTAAAAAAAGCGCTCCCGGTGGTGTTACGACCCCTGCAGCAGGTGTTATGACAACAAGACCGGCAAGAATACCTGAAACAAACCCCAGAGAGGTCGCCTTCTTGTATATGATCGCTTCTATAATCATCCATGTCAGTGCACCACTTGCGGCAGACACCTGGGTCATGGTCAACGCGCGGGCCGTATCAAGGCCACTATGAACGGTTGAACCCGCATTAAAACCAAACCAGCCCACCCATAGGAGCCCCGCCCCCATCATTGTCATAACCATATTACTGGGCAGCATGGGTGTTTTGGGATATCCTTTTCTTTTACCCAGTAGAATGGCTATGACCAAAGCACTTACGCCTGCGGACACATGAATAACAAGACCGCCTGCAAGATCAATTACACCGGCTGCGCCTGAATTAAAAAGCCATCCGTCCGATGCCCATATCCAGTGGCATAACGGGCAGTAAATCAGAAAAAACCATAAAGCGATAAAAAGGGTATACCCTTTGAAATATACTCTTTCAGCAAGCGCGCCGCTTATCAGCGCCGGCGTGATAATGGCAAATTTTCCCTGAAACATGGCCAATACATACTCAGGAACACCATTTACGATACTATCATCAATACCTTTCAGAAAAAAATAATCGCTGTTCCATCCTATAAAACCACCCAGCGTGCTCTTCCCAAATGTAAGCGCATATCCAAATACGGTCCATAAAACGCCTATGAGTGCCATAGCCACAAAACTATGCATCATGGTGCCAAGTACATTTTTTGTTCTTACAAGTCCGCCATAAAACATGGCGAGCCCTGGTACCATTAATAGGACAAGCGCTGTAGATGTGAGCATCCAGCATGTGGTTCCTGTATCTATCGCACCACCGCCATCTGCTGAAAATGCCTGCCCACATGACATCAGAACAGTCAGACCGGTAATAAGTCCATACGTCTTCCCTCTCATTTAAAAATTCCCTCCATGTGATATTAAAACGCGTCAATAACAGATGTGTGATCATTTTTTGATTCCCCGAATCAGATTGCCTCAGTGCCTCTCTCACCCGTGCGAACCCGAACGGCCTGCTCAACAGGCAAAACAAAAATCTTGCCATCGCCAATCTTACCGCTGTTGGCGGCATTTGCGATGGTTTCGATGACCTTTTCTACCATCTCTGCCGCTACCACAATTTCGAGTTTGATTTTTGGAATGAAATCTACCTGATACTCGGCACCCCTGTAAATCTCCTTGTGCCCTTTCTGCCGGCCGTATCCCTTGACTTCAACGACAGTCATTCCCTTTATACCGATTTCGTTCAATTTCTCCTTAACTTCGTCAAGCTTGAATGGCTTGATAATCGCTTCGATCTTTCGCATGGTTTATCCTCCTGTTTTAGTTTTTTTTTACAGCTATCCTGATATCCGGTCCTTAGCCTTTATTACTCTATTTTGTCTCCAGGATATTCAGAATATCACTCTTAATCCGGTCTGTTTCTTCCCGGGATTCGATTTTATCTCCGGAAAAATTCCTTACATAAAAAATATCGACGACCTGGTCTATTTTGGTAGCGATTTTCGCCATATGAATATCAATACCATGTTTAAACAGCTCATGGGTGACACTGAACAACAACCCAGGATAATCATAGGCAAACACTTCTATAATCGTATAGAAACTGGAACTGTCATTATCCACATTCACGCGAAGGGGTCTTTTGCTCGTATGCCGCTTTTCTTCTTTTCCTTTTAAAATCCTATCTTTGAGTTTTTCTGCCAGATTGATTTTATCTGATAAAATATCAAGAAGACGGTTTTCTGTTTTCTGCCAGTTTTCATCTTCAAAGATCTTATCTTTGGGCGGTGTGACGTGAAACACATCAATGGCAATACCATTTCTCCAGGTGAATACCTGAGCATCCAGGATATCCAGACTGTTCAAGGTAAATCCGCCTGCGATCATGGAAAAAAGCCCATTCCTGTTTTTCGCGCAAATGGTAACGATTCGTGTATTGGACGATTCGTCTTTTTCAACGTCAAGCACAAAGGGTTTATCACCCAGCTTGCTGTATAAACCAATATGCGCGTTGATATCTTTTGCCTCCACATACAGAAGATAGCGTGGTGTCATCACTTCAAATGAGTCAGAAAATTCCGGGCCCGATGCATTGATCCCTCTCAGGGACAGTAATTCATTTTTTTTCCTTGCAATGATCTCCGTTGCTTCCGGTGTGGCCAGCTCGCCTGTCTTGAGGATCTTCAATACCTTTAAAAACAGATCTCTGACCAATGAGGCTGTCCAGTCATTCCATGCTTTTTCACCTGTTGCCATTGCGTCTGCGACGGTAAGCATATATAACATCTTTAGCTGGTCTATATTGCTGATTCTCCTTGCAACGGAAATAACGGTTTCCTCATCCTGGATATCTCTTCTGGTGGCGGTTTTAATGAGATACAGGTGTTCGCCTACAAGAAATGATACTGTAGCCACAAACGCTTTTGGATAAGCAAATCGTTCAAGAATGTTTCGAGCCTGTATCATGCCGCTTTCTGCATGATTTTTGGAAGGAAGGCTTTTACCAATATCATGAAGGAGACAGGCCCAGAGAAGTATCCGTCTGTCTTCCAGTTCATGATACAATTCATGGAAAAGCGCATGACCATTAGCCTTCATTCCCAGTTTTTTTGCGGTTTCAACCGTTTTTAACGAATGTTTGTCAACAGGATAAATATGATATGAATTGTATTGAATGAGATTCTGAATCCCTTTTAATTCAGGAATAAATTGCGTCAGAAATCCGGTATTCATCATCTCATTTAATACGTTGTAGTCACTTGAAACCGTCAGTAAAATTTTTTCAAATATATTGACAATCGAAGGATCATTTCGAAATTGACCGGAAATTAGATAATCCAGCTCTTTAATAACACGTTTTGCCGGTGCACTGATGGGGATGGACAATCTCAGACTTTCCTCAAAGATGCGAATCATCAGTTCCGGATTCTTTAACACAGCCTCAAGAGAAACAAAATCCAGCATATTTCTTTTGGTCACAATAATCCCTGAGACTCCGGAACGTTTGCCTAAAATACCTCTCCCTTTTTTCTGGAGTTTCAAAAACCCCATCTCTGACAAAAATACCTGGTGCTGCTGTTTAATACAGGCCATATGTCCATGAAGTTCTCCCAGAAACAACTCCACAGGCTGCTTACCGTCTTTTTTCACAATCGTTATGACATCAGCTATTTCCTTCTGGTACTCCATGTATAGCTGATCGCATTTTCTACCGGCAAGATGGTGGAGTCTGTTTCTCACCGCATGTAAATATGAGACCGAATCTTCCAGTGCTTCAAATTCTTTCTCTGATACATAACCCAGATATTCCAGGTCCCGGGGCTGTCTGAGATCGGATTTGACGCGCGCAATCCACAACATGGTATGATAATCCCTCAGGCCGCCCTTGCCTTCTTTTAAGTTGGGTTCAAGAAGATAAGACGCATCCCCAAACCGGTCATGCCTGCCATTAATATCCTCAACGATAAGCGAAATAATTTTTCCAGAGCGGGATCGAATCACCTTGCGTCTGAGATGTTCCATTACCTGGACAAAAAGATTGGACATACCGCATATAAATCTCCCGTCAAGAATAGCCATCAGTGTTTCAATGTCATCTCCGGCCATCCGGATACATTCCTTGACGCTTCGCGTGGAATGGCCGACGTCAAACCCCGCATCCCATAACGGGTAGACAATCTCCTGGATCAGGGCTTCTGCCTCACGGGGAACACTGTCTTTAAACAAAAACAAAATGTCGATATCAGACCCAATGCACTGCTCACGCCTGCCATAGCCGCCTAAAGCCACAATGGCGTAAGGGTTTTTTATCATCCCTAAGGCCAGTCCGACCTGACTGTTCTCATAGCTTTCACGAAAATAGTCATCAATAAGGAGGGATAATTTATCTGTGAATGCCTGTTCCCTCTTGTCAAGAAAAGATGAAATCAGGTGCTCTCTTTTTATCAGAAGGTTTTGGGAGATAGATTCTTTAACATTTCGATCTGCCCCGGCAATTATATCTATTTGTTCAACACCTGGCATACTGGCCTCTCTTTGCTGATAAGCCTGTTACACACAAAACCAAAACGAAACACTTTCGTTCGGATGTTACCCAGATGAATAGCAAGTCATATGCCATATTTGCAAATTTTAAATAATTATATATTATAACAGTATATTATAAATTAAATTATCTCCAATATTCTATTCTTAAGTTACGTTTTTGTAGTTTTCAGAATAATTTTTTTTCAAATTTGTTATTTGCATGCCAGAACGGTTTGTTCAAAAACAAAAATTCAGAAATGAAAATCAGTCCATAAGTTCGGCTAAAACACTGTACTTCTGTTTTATCTCACGAATCAGGTGGTCATAATGAAGCATACGCTTCATTGATCGGACAATAAGGTAAATGCCCAGAACAAGAAGCAATAAGTTCAGGGCCGTTAAAGGAAGCAGAAGATGCATCACATGAAAAACATCGTAGTATTTTGATGTGGCGATAAGAACGCTTAGCACCGACAGCGGTAGTGCCAAAACTGCGATACCTGTCCTCAAGACGGACAATGACGTACGCTTTTCGGCAAGAATTAATTGGACCTCATTGATAATGATTGAGTTAACCTCAAATTGCTCGGTTTTTTTTTCCAAGGCAGATGCTCTTTAAAATCATTTGAAATACAGGTTCGTTGGTGGATAGCATTTAAAAAAATGAATAAATTTTTGCAATATTAACCGATTTAAGTTCCGCCACGCAAGTTTTTTTTAAGGATGAATATCCTTTATACAAATCGCAAGAAAAAATAACCCTTATTTTTTCAAGCAGCAATTCCAGGTTAACCTGAAACATTCGAGATAAAAAGGGGGCGCGATTATTTAGAAATTGCAAATTGGGTTATTCCGGATATAATGGCCTTCATTCATCCCGTGTTGCTGTTCTGATAAAAAATCACTCAGGATCATACCGATTTGAGATACAGACTGATCGACCATACAGCTGACGTTGGTGTCCATATTTTTGGTCAAAACCAGGAACGTCTTTTTGAGAATGCGGCAGAAGCCATGTTTTCGTTAATGATTGAGGGCAGTGTCCAGGACAAAACGGAAACAGTTCAGATAACCCTGAGCGGTGATACGCCTGAAGATCTTCTCATGACTTGGCTGAGAACATTACTGTCGTTATTCAATGTTAAAAATCTCATAGTCCTCAAGACAAGAATTCATTCCATTTCAGGTAATTCGCTTTCTGCAGATTTGACCATCACGCCTTTTGATGCAGCCTTGCACAGCATTCAAAATGAAATCAAGGCAGTTACCTACCATGGATTGACGGTTGAGAAAAAAGATGACAGGTGGTTTGCCCAGGTCATCTTTGATGTTTAAAAAAATCAAACAGGTGACTCATGAATTTGATAGAAATTGACCCATTCCGATGGGAAATTCCCAAAACAGGCAATATGAACGTTCCGGGAAAAATTTTTACAAACCAAAGAATGATTCAGGACATTTCAATCGAGGAAGCGATAAAGCAGGTGGTCAACGTGGCGACACTTCCCGGGATTCTCACTGCATCCTTTGCCATGCCGGATATTCACTGGGGATATGGTTTTCCCATTGGTGGCGTTGCGGCTTTTGACTGGCAGGAAGGCATTATTTCACCTGGCGGCGTCGGCTATGACATCAATTGCGGCGTCCGTCTGGCCGCATCCAGCCTGATCGAAAAAGAAGTCCGGCCACATCTTAAAGCGCTCGCCGATGCACTGTTTCAAAATATCCCCTCTGGTGTCGGGTCCACAGGTTCTGTCAAACTGACAAAACAGGAAGAAAAAAAAGTGCTTCAGCAAGGAAGTGCCTGGGCAGTTAGACAAGGATTTGGTGAAGATTCAGACATTGTCAATACGGAAGATGGCGGGTGCATGAAAAACGCAGATCCAAAAGAAGTCAGTGACACCGCCATGGAACGGGGATTAAAACAACTGGGCACTCTTGGGTCTGGCAACCATTTTGTTGAAATTGGGGTGGTGGATGAAATTTTTGACCCTCATATCGCCCATGTGTTCGGCTTGTTTGAAAACCAGGTTACACTGATGCTTCATTCCGGCTCAAGAGGACTCGGTTATCAGGTATGTGATGACTTTCTTTTCTTTATGACCCGGTATGCCAGAGAGAAAGGGTTCAAGCTTCCGGACAAACAACTTTCATGTGCACAGATTCAGTCTGGAGCCGGTCAAAGATATTTTAATGCCATGGCGTGCGCAGCCAATTATGCATGGGCCAACCGCCAGATACTGCTCCACAGGGCAAGGGAAGTTTTCATGCGTGTGTTGGGAATAAGCCCCAATGCCCTTTCCATGAACCTTGTCTATGATATCTGCCACAATATCGCAAAAAAGGAAACCCACACGGTAAACGGAAAAAAAATGACAGTTTGCGTTCACAGAAAAGGCGCTACACGGGCGTTTCCCCCCGGCCACAATGATCTTCCGGAAAGATATAGAGAGACAGGCCAGCCCATACTTATCCCCGGTGATATGGGAACCGCTTCATACGTTCTTTCAGGCACAGAAACCGCCATGCAGGAGACATTCGGCTCAACCTGTCATGGTGCGGGAAGGCGCTTGAGCAGAAGTGCGGCTAAAAAAGCAGCCCGGGGCAGAACGATTCATCTGGAGCTTGAAAAAAAAGGTATTTCGATCAGATGGAAAGGGAAATCCACACTTTCAGAAGAAATGCCGGATGCGTACAAGGATATCACAAATGTCGTGGATGTGGTCCACGGTGCGGGCATTTCCAAAAAAGTGGCGCGACTCAGGCCGATTGCCGTCATCAAGGGCTAATCTCAGCGCAGGACTATTCCAGACGAACGATCTTGCCGCATTCATCCTGTGTGGCCAGGGAAAGACGCGTTCTTGTGTTATTAAGCGCCTGCCCCACCATTGAAACCGCTTTTTCAGGTGTGTTGTTTTCCTCACTCAGATGTGCCAGGATAATCTCCGAAAGACCATCATGTCTGATTTCCGAAACCAGGTTTCGGGTATCTTCATTGGACAAATGGCCGGTTCGGCCCTTTATCCGCTGTTTCAGGGGCCAGGGATATGATCCCTTAATGAGCATTTCCGGGTCATGGTTGGCTTCGAGTACGATCAGGTTACATTTTGCCAGATGTGTCTTTACGACACCTGTGGCAATGCCCAGATCCGTAGCAATACCCAGTTTAAAACCGTTATGCTGAATTGTAAATCCCGAAGGTTCCTGTGCATCATGGGAAATTGAAAAGGGATGGCATTTAAGCGTTTTGATATCAAAGGATGACCCACAGTCAAAGTTTACGACTGTTTTGAGTTTTCCCAGCCTGGTACTGGCTGCGGCCATGGTTTTGGCACTGATATAAACCGGAAGATCGAACCGCCTCGAAAGGACACCGACACCTGCAATATGGTCTGCATGTTCATGGGTGACGATAATTGCGTCGATATCCCCGGGAGAAATATTCCGTGATGCCATTCGCCGTTGGAGTTCAACACCTGAAAGCCCGGCATCGATCAAGATGGTTGTGGAACCGTTTGAAATATAAATTGCATTTCCTTTGCTGCCGCTTGCGAGCATGCAGACGGATATGCCATGCTCCGTATCCGTGCACTCTTTCAGCGACGCCTCGTTATTCACCATCATGTATATCTTGTCCTTTAGCGCAGTAAGTGAATGGATCGAAAAGTGACCTGGCAATACTCATTTCTTTATTTCCAGGGCATCACGAATGGTTTTTCCAAGTTCCCTGATCTGAAGCGGCTTCAGGACAAAATGCCGGATCCCAGCTGAAACCAGTTTTTTTTCCGCAATCCTCTTGTCATAACCGGAGCACAGAATAACAGGAAGTTCAGGTCGGATGGCATGAATTTTTTCAATCAGATCGATACCTGTCAGGTCAGGCATTGTCATGTCGGTAATCAAAAGATCAAATTCATCAGGTGCTTTTGAGAAGATATCAAACGCGTCAACACTGCTGGTCAATGCAGTGACGTGATATCCCATGCGGTGAAGCATTTTATCTCCCAATGCTGCCAGATTCTTTTCATCATCCACAAAAAGAATACGCTCAGCGCCTTGCTCAATCGGCAAAATTTCCTTGTGCACGCGGTCAACTATATATGGAGAAAGGGGCAGGTAAACGTGAAATGTGGTGCCGACACTTTTGATACTCTCTACCGTTATCGCGCCATTATGGCTTGTCACGATACCATGAACCACAGAAAGCCCCATACCGGATGCCGTGCCGATTTCCTTTGTCGTAAAATACGGATCGAAAATACGGCCCAAAATATCTGTTGCCATACCAACGCCATTATCTTTGACGGACAGCCTTGCATACAGGCCGGGCTCTAAATTTGTTAATGTTTTTACATCTTTTCGGGTGAGATTCACTTGAGAAAGAGATATATCAATCACGCCGCCTTTTTTTTGGGCCAGGGCATGGGATGCATTGGTGCAAAGGTTCATAATGACCTGATGAATTTGTGTGGGATCTGCTTCAACAGAACCGTCTATCTCTCTGATATCACTTTTTATGGCTATTGTTGTGGGAATAGTTGCCCGGATCAGCTTCAATGCTTCATTTACGATTAGCTGAAGAATAATGGGCTTCTTCTCCTGAGTGGATTGCCTGCTGAAAGTGAGAATGTGGTTAACCATGTCTTTGGCGCGATGCGTTGCCCGGAGAACCTGATCCAGACTATGTTGAACCGGATTTTCATCTGCCAGTTCCAGCTGTATCAATTCGATATATCCCATGATCGCAGCTAAAATATTGTTAAAATCGTGAGCAATGCCGCCAGCCAGGGTTCCGACAGCTTCCATCTTGTGAGCCTGCCTTAACTCACCTTCCAGCTTCTTTTTATCACTGATGTCACGAACCAGGGATAATCTTCTTACAGGACATCCTTTTTCATCCCGAATCAGCCATTTCCTGACAAGCGCCGGAATGAGCTTTCCGCTTTTATGGATATATTCCTTTTCATATTCTGAAGAATACCCTCTCTTCATGATCTGATTCTTGTCTATGTCAATCTCCATTAGAGTCCACTTTGATGGCGTGAGCTGCTGAAACGTCATGGTTTTTATCTCATCAAGGGAATATCCCACGAGATTCAAAAACGCCGGGTTGGCGTCTTCAACCCTGTCATCCAGTCCAATGAAAAAAATGCCGTCCCGGCTCGTGTCAAAAAGGCTCCTGTACTTTTTCTCTGAAGACCGGATAGATTCTTCAGCCTTTTTTCTTTCTGTGATATCCTCAAGAAGCGTATATATCTGGGACGGTCGTGAATCATCCGAGTGGAAAAGCGGTATGGAACTGACACGAATCCAGGTCACGCTGTCACGATTAGGGCTTTTAAATCCCATTATTTTATTATCGATTCTTTTGCCTTGCCCGATGGCGATACTATACGGATGGTCTTTTACCGGAAAAGACAAGCCGTTTTCATGAATGGGTCCCCATTCGGATTTAAGCGGAAAATATTCCTTTATTTCCCCAAACGGTACGCCTAAAATATTGGCCGATGATGAATTGGCCGCAATCACTTCCCCTTCCGAATTCTGATAAATAACGCCCATAAGCATGGTTTCAAATAATATCCGGTGACGCTCCTCACTTTCCTTTAAGGCTTTTTCAATTTTTTTTCTTTCGGAGATCTCCTCGTTCAAAATTTCAAGGGAGCGATTGAGCTCAATGGTTGTATTCTCAAGCGAGACTCTCTGTTTGTGAAGCTCGACAAATATGCTTACTTTTCGCCTTAATATGGATACTTCAAAGGGTTTGATCAGATAATCCACAGCCCCTTTTTCATATCCTTTGAATATGAAGCCGTTATTGGTGCTGACCGCTGTGACAAAAATAATCGGTAGATTCTTGTATTTTTTGCTTGCCCTTATTTTTTCAGCAGTTTCAAAACCATCCATCTGGGGCATCTGGACATCTAAAAGAACCAGGGCAAAATCGTGTTTGTCAAGTTGGGAAAGTGCTTCATTTCCGGATGTTGCCTTTATGATATTCAATTCTGAATCTCGTAAAAGCGTCTCAAGAATAAAAAGATTTTCGATTCTGTCATCAACAGCAAGAATACTTGTTTTCTTTATGTCAGGCATGGTTGTCCTCATTATTTATCTAAAGACTTCAATACTATAGAAAAAACGGGTAGGTGTCAATTTTGAAATCAAAATATTATGAATCGCCTGGCTTGCAATTTTAAAACTCAGTGATTATAATCACTGTACTATGAAAGAGACAAATGAAAAAATACCGGACCCCAAAGAGATCGAAAAAGAAATTGGTGAATTTTTGAATAAAAAATTCGGCGGAACAATAAAAGTTATTGCACCCAAACTTCAACCGGATAAAATCACACCGGGCAAAGAAACAAAAGCTGAAGACAAAAAAAAACAGATAAACTTTGACATGAAGCCGGAAGAACTGGTCGCCTACCTTGACCAGTACATTGTCAAACAGGATAAAGCCAAATCCGTCCTTGCAACCAAAATATGCACCCATTTCAATAGAATCAAATACAGTGAGCGTATCGGGCAGGACAAATTTGAAGCTGCCGGAAATATCAAAAGCAATATCCTTCTCGTGGGCCCCACAGGTGTGGGCAAAACCTATATGGTCAAGCTGATCGCCAAAAGAATTGGCGTGCCGTTTGTCAAAGGAGACGCCACCAAATTTTCAGAGACAGGATATGTGGGCGGTGATGTGGAAGATTTGGTTCGAGACCTGGTTCGAGAAGCAGATGATGATATCAGTCTGGCCCAATATGGCATCATTTACATCGATGAGATTGATAAAATCGCATCTTCACGAAACCTGATCGGCGCGGATGTGTCCCGAACCGGTGTTCAGAGGGCGCTTCTAAAACCCATGGAAGAAACCGATGTGGAAATGAAGGTTCCCCATGATCCCGTATCCATGATGCAGGAGATGGAGCGGTATCACAAGACCGGTAAGCGCGAGAAACGGGTTGTCAACACCGCCAATATTCTATTTATTGTCAGTGGTGCTTTCAACGGTTTAAATGAAATCATCGCCAAGAGAACATCCGATCAGACCATTGGTTTTGGCGCAAAAAACGACAAGTATAAAAATCCATCTGAAATTCTGTTCCAAATGACCACTGAGGATCTGATCACCTTTGGTTTTGAATCCGAGTTTGTTGGACGGCTTCCGGTGAGATCCATTTTCGAAGAACTGAATGAAGACGATCTTTATGAAATTTTGAAAAGCCCCAACAATCCATTAATTTTAGGCAAAAAGCTCGATTTCGCATCCTACGGCATCAATATCAAATTTGACAACATGGCCCTGTACCATCTTGCAAAGTTTGCCTTTAAGGAAAATACAGGCGCCAGAGGGTTGGTCAGCGCGATTGAAAAGGCACTTCTTCCTTTTGAATGCAAGCTCCCGTCTACAGACATCAAAAACTTCCCTGTGACAGAAATGGTCATTAAAAATTCTGAGGATTCGCTTTCTGACCTTCTTGATGAATCAAACCGGAAAAAATGGGATGACATGCATCTGTCGATTGCCGAGGATGAAAAACATTATATTAAAAAATATATCGAAGCCAACTGGAAAGCGCTTTCGATCAAATACAAACTGACGCTGTCTCAATGCCGGATCGATCATGTAGCTTCTTACTATTGCAAGCATGTGACAAATATAGGGAACGCCATAGACCGGGTCCGTGACTATTATGACGATATTAAAAAAATTGAACTCTCTTTTTTTAAGAAACATGACGTTAACCTTATCCTGGAAGAAGACGCCATTGATTACGTGATGGCGTTGTTGATCAACACACCGGTTTCAAATGAAGATATTGAAAACCGGCTCACAGAAGATTTCAGTGACGGGTTGAAGTTCATTCGTGAAAAAATCGGAAAGAACCGTTTCTTTTTGTCAAAAGAAGCGCTATCTGACCCGGACATGTTTTTCACCAGCCTGTTTCAAAGAGAATTCAGTCAACCGGAAACACTCAACAATAAGGATCTGGTCGAAAAAATACAATGATTGGAATATCAAAACTCTATTGTGGTACGGTTGAACCGTCCGACGCACTTCGCTATGAAAGACATTCCGGCAAACTGCCATCCCATCTGCTGCAGTTTTCGGCTGACAAAAAACCGGTTGTGGTATGGAATATTACAAGACGGTGCAATCTTAAATGCATTCATTGTTATGCCCATGCAAAGGATATGGCTTTTGAAAACGAATTGACCACCGAAGAAGGCAAGGCGATTATTGATGATCTTTCCGAATTCGGTTCTCCTGTGATTCTGTTCTCAGGTGGAGAACCCACGATGAGAAAAGATTTGCCCGAGCTTGCCGAACACGCGGTCAAAAAAGGGATGCGCGCGGTCATTTCCACAAACGGGACACTCATCACTGCTGAAAAAGCAAAAATCCTGAAAGAGATCGGCCTGTCTTACGTGGGTATCAGCCTGGACGGCATGAAAGAGATTCATGATCAGTTCAGAGGGGTTAAAGGCGCATTTGAAAAAACCATGGATGGCATCAGGAACTGTCAGGCCGCTGGTATCAAAGTGGGTTTAAGGTTTACCATCAACAAAAAAAATGCATGTGATGTTCCCCAGGTGTTTGATCTTCTGGAAGAGATGGATATCCCCCGGGTATGCTTTTATCATCTGGTTTACACGGGCAGAGGGTCGGATCTGATTGATGAAGATTTAAATCATGACGAAAGCCGTAAACTGGTGGATCTCATTATGGACCGAACCAGAGACCTTCATGACCGGGGAAAGCCCAAGGAAGTGCTGACTGTAGACAATCACGCAGACGGGCCCTATCTTTATCTTCGAATGAAACAGGAAAACCCCGAAAGAGCGAAGGAAGTCCTTGAACTTCTGAATATGAACGAAGGAAACAGCACTGGCCTTGGCATTGGATGCATCAGTTGGGATGGTGAGGTTTACGCCGATCAGTTCTGGCGGCACAAAAGCTTCGGTAATGTCAGGAAACGGCCCTTTTCTAAAATCTGGACCGATCCTGAAGATAAATTTCTTCTTCAATTGAAAGAAAAGAAAAAATATGTTACGGGCAGGTGCAAAACCTGTTCCTGGCTTTCCATCTGCGGCGGTAATTTCAGAGTTCGCGCTGAAGCCATGACAGGCGATGTGTGGGCACCTGATCCAGCCTGCTATTTAACGGACGAAGAAATCTCAATAAAGGAATGATCTCATGTTTTTCCCGGATTATCGCGCAAGACGCATGAGGGCCTCTGAAACGCTTCGAAGAATGATGCAGGAAACCCGGTTAACAACGGATGATTTTATCCTGCCCCTTTTTGCCATCAATGGAAAGGACATTAAAAACCCGATCGAATCCATGCCGGGTCAGTTTCACTTATCCATTGACCATATTGTCAAAACGGTAAAAGAAGCCCGTGATTTAAATATCCCTGCAGTTATGATTTTTGGCATTCCAGACAAAAAAGATGCGCTTGGCACAAGTGCATATGCCAAAAACGGCATTGTTCAGCGGGCTGTGAAGGAAGTAAAGAATAAAGTTCCCGATATCACGGTTATCACGGATGTATGTCTGTGCCAATATACCGATCACGGCCACTGCGGTATTCCTGACAAGAAAAAAATCGATAACGACGCATCGCTTGATCTGCTTGCAAGAACTGCTGTATCCCATGCTGAAGCAGGTGCTGACATGGTCGCCCCTTCGGATATGATGGACGGCCGGGTAGCGGAAATCCGTGAAGAACTGGATGAAAAGGGATTCGAGGATATACCGATCATGTCCTATGCCGTCAAATACTGTTCCGCCTATTATGGGCCGTTTCGGTCAGCTGCCGATTCCGCTCCCAAATTCGGAGACAGAAGAACCTACCAGATGGACCCGGCCAACTCACGGGAAGCCATCCGGGAGGCGACCATGGATGTTGAGGAAGGAGCGGACATCATCATGGTAAAGCCAGCACTGTCCTATCTCGATATCATCTCAAGCGTCCGCCAGGAAATAGACCTCCCGATTGCCGCCTATAACGTGAGTGGCGAGTACGCCATGATCAAGGCTGCAGATAAAATGGGATGGATCGACGGTACAAAAGTGATGATGGAAACGTTGACCTCAATCAAACGGGCTGGCGCGGATATGATTCTGACGTATTTCGCCATTGAAGCTGCAAAAGTATTAAACGGATAAATTATGGCACCTCATCATCACCCGCATCCCTATGAGCAACATGACGCGCATCCTCATGCCGCAAAAAAACCCGGAGAGGCGAACTTAAGACTCGTTGCATGGGAAACCACACGAAGCTGCAACCTGTCCTGTGTTCATTGCCGGGCAGCAGCACAGCTTGAGCCTTACGAAGGCGAACTTGACACAAAAGCGTCATTAATCCTTCTCGACCAGATTGCACAAGTGGGAAAACCGATCGTCATCCTGACCGGTGGAGAACCGCTTTTAAGAAAGGATATTTTTGAAATCGCATCCTACGGCACGGGAAAAGGCTTGCGGATGGTCATGGCTCCCAATGGCACGCTCATCACAAAAGACTCTGCCGGGAAAATGGCTGAATCAGGCATCAAACGAATCAGCATCAGCATCGATGGGGCGACAAAAGAACGCCATGACAGATTCAGAGGCGTAAAAGGTGCATTTGACGGTGCGCTTCAAGGCATTGCCCACGCAAAAGAAGCGGGCATTGAATTTCAGATCAATACCACCATCACCAAGGCCAATCTTTCCGAAATACCCGAAATCCTTTCCCTTGCTGAGAAACTCGGTGCAGTGGCCCATCATATTTTTCTTCTGGTCCCCACTGGACGGGGCAAGTATATTATCGATCAGGCCATCGATGCCATGGAATATGAAGATACGCTGAACTGGTTTTATGATCAGAGAAAGAAAACCCCTCTCCAGCTTAAAGCAACCTGCGCGCCCCATTACTACCGGATCTTGCGTCAACGCGCCAAAGAGGACGGGGAGAAAATATCCTTTGAAACCCATGGACTCGATGCGGTTACCCGAGGGTGCCTTGGCGGTATTGGGTTCTGTTTTATCTCCCATGTGGGGATTGTCCAGCCCTGCGGTTTTCTCCACACCCCTTGCGGAGATGTGACAAAAACCTCTTTTGCCGATATCTGGCAAGCCTCTGAAACGTTCAAAAATCTTCGGGATTACAAACTTTACGAGGGAAAATGTGGTGGATGCGAATATATCAAGGTCTGCGGCGGGTGCCGTGCAAGAGCTTATGAAGCCACCGGCAACTATTTATCCGAGGAACCTCTCTGTTCATATCAGCCGATGATTTGAATCACTTGAAAAATATGTCCTATCTAATCAGCTATCAATCACTGGAAAAATCGTATCAGGATCTCCCCCTTTTCACGAACCTGACCCTGGGATTTTCCGAAGGCGAAAAGGTAGGGCTGATCGGGGCGAACGGCTCAGGCAAATCCACACTTTTAAAAATATTTGCAGGTGAGGTAGAACCGGATAAGGGTGTCCGGTCCATGAAAAAGCATACACGGGTGGTCTACCTTCCCCAGATAGACAAATTTGATGATGAAAATAGCGTGGAAGATGCTTTGTTTTCGGCCATGTCCGACATGGTACTTGAAGAGCACCAGAAATATACGGCCGTGCAGAAGACAATCGGTTTGGGTGAATTCACCAACCCGGACCAGAAAACAAATTCTCTTTCAGGGGGATGGCGGAAACGGCTTGCCATATGTTGTTCCCTGATCAGGCAGCCTGACATTCTCTTTCTGGATGAACCCACGAACCATCTCGATATTGAAGGCATACTCTGGCTTGAAACCATACTGAAGAACGCATCGTTTTCCTTTGTTCTCGTAAGTCATGACCGGTATTTTCTTGAAAACATCACCAACAAAATTGTCGAACTTGGGCGTTTATATCCTGAGGGCTGTCTGAAGGTGAACGGCAACTATTCCGAATTTGTAAGGAAACGAAGCGAATTCCTGAAAACCCAGAAAGACAAAGAAAGCGCACTGGCCAATGTGGTCCGGCAGGAACGGAACTGGCTGGCGCACGGACCCAAAGCAAGGACAACCAAGGCAAAGTTCCGGATTGAAAAGGCGGCAATGCTCGGCGAAGAATTGAAAGACATTCATCACAGAAATCAGCAGAACAAAACCGTTGAATTTAATTTTGATTCCACGAATCGAAAGACCAAAAATCTTCTTGTGGCCACCAATATCGGTATAAGCATGGGAGGGGCGTCTTTGTTTAAAAATCTCTCCTTCAAACTGAAGCCAGGCACGAGAATCGGCCTCCTTGGACGAAACGGCTCCGGAAAAAGCACATTGATCCGCATTCTGGCCCAAAGCATAAAACCGGATGAAGGCGCGATCGAAACTGCAGACACCTTGAGAATGGTGACCTTTGACCAGAACCGGCAAAAGCTCGACCAGGAAGCAAAGCTTCGGACAGCCCTGTCTCCCGCTGGTGATGCTGTGGTTTACAGAGATAGAAGTGTCCATGTGGTTACCTGGGCCAAACGGTTTCTGTTCAGCCCGGATCAACTTGATCTGCCTGTGGGAAGACTCTCCGGAGGCGAGCAGGCCAGAATCCTGATCGCCCATCTGATGCGTCAGCCGGCAGATATCCTCCTTCTTGACGAACCCACAAACGATCTTGACATTCCTTCCATTGAAGTTCTTGAAGAGAGCCTTTCTGAATTCCCCGGTGCGGTCGTTATCGTCAGCCATGACCGGTTTTTTCTGGATCGGTTGACAGACATGATCATCGGGTTTGACGGCAAAGGTAACGCCGGCATTTTTGCCGATTATTTCCAGTGGCTGGAGGCATGCGGCACCCGGAAACCGGAAAAAAAAGAAGCAAAACCCCAGCCCGCAAAAAAAGCGCCCACATCAGCAGAAAAAAAATTCTCCTTTAAACATCAGTATGAGCTTGATCGCATCGAAGAAACCATCCTCAAGGCAGAGGAAAATGTTTCCCTGCTTGAAGAAGATGTTCAGAACCCATCCATCATCAATGATCCTGTCCGCATGAAACTGTGCTGCGAAAAACTGAAAGATGCCCAGGAAAAAGTGGAGCACCTCTATGCAAGGTGGCAGGAACTTGAGTCCTACAAAAATCCATAACCGTCTTTAAAAACATGTATCGATTGATTTTATTGGATCATTTGATTTCCATTACATTCACATTATCATGGGGTGTAGAAGAGGAGATATACCCAATCGCGCCTTCCTCCCTGCTCACATAATCGATCATATCTGCCTCGGTTCCAAGAGACTTTGGGGGATAGCCGGTCCCTGAGACGATAACCAGTTTCCAAAAAGAAGAAAACTTGGCTGGTGTTTTGTCTACAAATTCATTTAGGAATGCTTCATGGGTAGCCCCTTCCTTCAGTACCGCTGTCTTGATCATCTGGCCATCATCCCATTTTTTCTTTTTTCCCAAAAAAATCAAATTCACATCCCCTTTTGTGAAGGACGTTTGCTTGACAGACTTGTTTGCAATCAGAAGCACATCGCCAAATGACGTGCCATATAAGCACAAAACCACAGTTATATAGGAAACAACCCGTTTCATTATTTTCATTTTTCTCCTCCAGTTTATCTGTGCAGGATGATCTAGAAATTCAAGCTTGTTTTAATGGCATACATAATCCAGTTCTCTTCAGCGCTGTCCTTGGGATTGGTGGCTAAACTGACCTGCCCAAGTCCGTTAATGAAATGGGTTTCTAACTTGACGCACCAGGAATCTGAAATATTGAGTTTTGCGCTGACGGTGGTCTCCTTCTGCCACGCGAAATAATCCGGATAACCTTTATCTTCAAACACAGAACCATCCTGATCGTTGGCATCCGGATAAAACTCGCCATATGAAACCCCCAGTGAAAGATATTTATTGACATCACAGGATATGGACCCGTAATAGCCTATCATTAAAACATCTTCGATTGCAGACTTGTCTATTCCCGGAATTTCCAGGCCGCTATCGATTCCGATATGAACGCGCATGTGTTCTGCTGCAAAAATAAACCTGCCAATATCATACTCCACAGATAATGTGCTTATTTCCTTGAGTTTAATATCCATGTCAATGTCAATGACAGTATCCGGTTGTTTTCCTGTCTGGTCTGGAATTGTTATCGTGCTGGTGGCGCTTCCTTTTCCGATCATATCGATCAAACCGATTCTCAAACCGCTGATTGGCGTATTCCAGACCAGCATTCCCCCTTCAAAATGGCGAAGCACCATTTCAAACGAACCCATATCCTGGAAAAGAGATTCAAACCCCTGGTTTAAAATTTTAAATTTCTCTATCAATTCGATAATGTAAAGCGTATTCTCCGACAGTGGCAACGTACCAAAGAAAAATTCGTAATCGAGATAACCCAACGGGCCCACCTCCGCCATGCCATAGAGACTGCCGCCATAAATGGCGACGGTAAATTCCCTCAGCCCCTCCTGATAAAAGCTTTGCGGCAGTATAATGGATGTTCTCAGCATATCAGCGTCCCGTTTTCGGTTGTATAAGCCAAAGGGGAGCTTTAACTTGCCTGCGCGAAATCCCATCCAGTCGGTATATGTATAACTAAGCGACGCCCAATCAACGATCAACTCATTATTGCTGAACTCGCCCATATCCCTGGAAAAGAACTGGATACCAAACAGGAGCTCATCTGTCACCGGTACCGCAAAATTTACGCCGATTTCATTGAACTCGAAGCTGCCCTCTTTGGTATTGCCGAAATAGTTGTTGTCAAAGGATTTCATATATCCCTGACTGACAAAGCCGTGCATGGCAATGTCATCCTGGGTAAAACAAAACCCCGGATTTGTGATCACGACAACCGATACTACCATTGTTAAAATACCAATCCATTTTGTCCTCATTTTTCCTCCTTGTTTGGGGGGGTCACTGCTCAATCAATTGCATAGAGAATCCGAACATTTCTATGGTAACAATCCATGCCCATGGTGTATCTGTAAGCGGCAACATCGCCTATAAACCTTATATTTTAAACTGTTCGACGATTTTCATGAGCTGACTGGCCAGATCAGCCAACTGCACAGCGCTGGAATCCAGATGTGAGCTGTTTTCATTCATTTCCGTCATCTTGGTGTTTACATCAGAAATATCCTTGGATATGTCCTTGGCCACATCTGAACTTTTAGAAACATTCTCACTGGTTTGTGAAATCTGACTGGACGTACTGACTACTCTTTTGGAAATTTCCTGCGTGGTTTCAGCCTGTATTTCCATAGAATTTGCGATCTCAACGACAATACCGTTCACTTTATGGATCGTACTGGAAATATTTTCATTTTCAGATACCGTACTCTCGATGGTCTGTTGAATGCTTTCGATCTGGTTTTTTATCCGTGTGGTTGCCGCCGAAGTCTGACGGGCCAGTTCTTTTATTTCATTTGCAACAACGGCAAAACCTTTGCCGTATTCACCTGCCCTTGCAGCTTCAATCGTTGCATTCAGGGCAAGCAGGTTGGTTTGGTCGGATATCTCGGTAATCACTTCTGTCACTTTCCCGATTTCCTGAGCCTCTGCGCTCAGGCGGTTTATTTTATCCGATATGATGCCGGAGCCTTTTACACCGCTCTCTGAGATGTCGCGGGCATTTAAAGAATTTTTTGCTATCTGATGAATGGTGGATGTCATTTCTTCAGATGCCGATGAGATCTGGTTCAAATTTTCGGTTGCCGTTTCCATGGTGCCTGAAATCAACTCCAGATTTGAACTCATGTCGCGAACCGCCGTGGAAACATTGCCGGATTTTTCAAGCGCTTTTTTCGATGCCATTGTCATCGCATTGGACAGACGTGAAAGTTCCTCTGATGACATATTGAGATTTTCCGTATTATTAAAAACATCTGAAACGATCGTATGGAGTTTTTCAATAAATGTGTTAAATCCTCTTGCCAAATCAGCCATTTCATCCTGCGTTTCAATATTGATCTTCTTTGTGAGATCCCCCTCTCCTTCTGCGATGTCTTTTACGCTGTCAACGATGACCTGAATGGGTTGTGTGACGGATCTCCTCACAAGGATAATAATCGCAATCAGCATAACGATCATTGTCAAAACAACGATGGTCAGTTCCACCTTAGACTGCTTTTGGGCAGACAATTCCATTTGTTTACTACTCAGGTTCAAATCCTGAGCGATCATTCCCAACAGGGTTGATGCATCATTCATGATCCCTGTCTTCCGTTGCGCCAAATCGATCGATTGGGAAACGATATCCTCACTGTCATCTTCATTTGCAAGAGCCGAATAAACAGTCCTGGCTTCCTGGGTGTATTGAATGATTGTTTCTTTTAACTGTTGGAGATAATCCAATGTCGCCTTGCTGTTATAGCTGATTTCTTCCATCGCTTTTAATGCATTAACCGCAGCCTGCATTTTACTGTCTGCGTCTTTCACCATTGATGCTTCTCCGGCAACAGCAGAATCCTGGTATAATTTCATTTGCATGGAAAGATTGGATGTAAATAGTTGCCCCTCCGCTAACGACAATGTAAAACATTTGGCGATAGCATTATATTCTTTTTGAATTCTGATCTTTGAGATTTGTGAAATAACGGTTGTGGTGCAAAATGAAATGAAAAGCAATGCGATACACAGCATGATCTTTTGAGAAATTTTTCGAGGAGAAATCATTTTGAGCAGATTCATCAAGCAAGTCCTTTCAAATGAAAAATGCAGCAAAAAACTTTATGGCAAGTGTTTTGATCTTGATAACTCTAATTTTTCGATTATAAATAGACAATAAAGAGAACCTGTATTCTTTAACAGGTTTATCAACAAAAATCAATTCACAAAATGAGTCAGCTTTCCACCCTGTTCCGTCTTGATAGAATCGCATCCGGATCGATTTCTCCCAGATTGTTGAACACATAATCGGGTTGATAGGGAAACCGGTTCATGATTTCCCTGGTCGTTACGCCGGACAGGACCAGACAGGTGGTCATTCCGGATTCCAGGCCGCCCACAATATCCGTATCCATCCGGTCTCCGATCATGAAGCAGTTGGCCGAATGCACCCCCAGTTTTTTTCGCGCCAAAAACATCATGGCCGGGTTGGGTTTTCCCAGAAAATACGGGGCAACACCGGTAACCTTCTCTATGGGCGCCACCAAAGCGCCGCATGCAGGCACCGGTCCTCTTCGGCTGGGTCCGGTCAGGTCCGGATTGGTGGCAATGAATTTGGCGCCTTCCTGAATCAGCAAGGTCGCTTCAATGATCTTGGCATAATCATATTCCTCGGTTTCGGCAATAATAACATAATCCGGATTTTTGTTGGTTGTTTCAATACCTGCTTTTTCAAGCTCATCGAAAACGCCTTTGCCGCCAATTACATAGGCTGAGCAGCCATTTGGCCTTTGGACTTTAAGAAAGCTCACTGTTGCCATGGCTGAGGTATAAAAATAGTCTTCCGTAACATCTATTCCGATGTTCAAAAGGCGATCCCTCAATTCCAATGGGGTATAATACGAATTGTTCGTCAGAAACAGGAATTTGAAATTCCCCTGTTTCAGCCGGTCCACAAATTCTTTGGCCCCGGGAATTAATCTTGAACCGGTGTATACCACACCGTCCATATCGAGTATAAATGATTTCTGGTAACTTCTGTTTTCCAAGGTGATTTTATCTCCTTCAACGCATCCTGTTAAAAATCTATGAAAAATTACATTATCATTTAATGATTGTTTTGAAAAACAGAAACTGATATGAATTCTTCTTACATTATTTTTTGCCTTTTTTAAATTAGCCGACAATTAATCAGCTGCTGCCCCGTGAATGCGCATTTTTTCTGTGTCCACTGTCGGCGGGAAATCAATACCAATCATTTAAGGGAGGAAGATCATGAAATCTTTGACCGGCAAAACGGTTGTGATTACAGGGGCGGGATCTGGTATCGGGAAAAGAATGGCCGATTATTGTGCCACCAAGTTTGCTGTGGTCGGCTTTTCCGATGCCCTCAGGATGGAAATGAAAAAATTCGGGTCAAAAGGCGTCAAAGTGACCTGTGTGTGCCCGTCTATTATCGATACCGGCATGTTCACAGGGTTC